>Ga0116111_1000264_pt1 | contig 45433 bp, 41 predicted proteins | sample June2015DPH_8_10_FD_89720 | JGI IMG/M metagenome (GOLD analysis project Ga0116111, IMG submission 89720) | Peatland microbial communities from SPRUCE experiment site at the Marcell Experimental Forest, Minnesota, USA - June2015DPH_8_100 | ecosystem: Environmental > Terrestrial > Soil > Wetlands... | reverse complement strand
GAACTCGCGCTCACCGGCGCGGTGCGTCCGTGCAAAGGGGTCTTGCCCGTCGCCCTGCGCGCGCGCGCCGACGGCAGGGTTGGCGTGCTGGTTCCGGCGGAGAACGCCGCCGAAGCCGCCGTCGTGGAAGGTTTGCAGGTCATCCCGGTTCAAAATTTGCGCGAAGCCGCGGGCTTTCTCGAAGGCGAAATCAAAATCGCACCGGCGAAGGTGGACATCGCCAAAATTTTCGATCAAGCGCACGACGACGACCTGGATTTTGCCGAGGTCAAGGGCCAGGAAAACGTGAAACGCGCCTTGGAAATCGCCGCCGCCGGCGGACACAACGCGCTGCTCATCGGCCCGCCCGGCACCGGGAAATCCATGCTCGCCAAGCGGCTGCCGACGATTCTGCCGCCCTTGACCTTGGACGAGGCGCTCGAAACGACGAAGATTCACAGCATCGTCGGATTGCTGGCACCGGGACAGGCGCTGGTGACGCGGCGACCGTTTCGCACGCCGCATCACACGGCGAGCGACGCCGGGCTGCTTGGCGGCAACATCAATCCGACGCCGGGCGAAATTTCCCTCGCGCACAACGGCGTTTTGTTCTTGGACGAACTGCCGGAGTTCAAGCGCAGCGTGCTGGAGACCATGCGCCAGCCGCTCGAGGACGGGCGCGTGACCATTTCGCGCGCGGCGGGTACGATGACGTTTCCCTCGCAGTTCATGCTCGTCGCGGCGATGAACCCGACAGGTTTCGTTGCCTTTTTGTGAGTTCTTCAGAAGATGGCAGATACGAGAAAGTTATATCAATTGTGTCCCCTGAAAGGGTTATCTTTTCAACGATGCTTTCGATGATTCGTCGTTTTTCCTCCGGGCTGAAATTAGGCCACTTCCGGTATAGGCTGGTTGCCTCGGCGAACACTTCCTTGGCGGAAATCTGCCGCATTTCGATGGCGTCAACCTCGGCTTGTAGTTTTGGGAGTTCGGCTGTCAGTGCGCGTTCCTGATCTTCAAGCGGTTTGTAAATCTTTCCGAAACCTTCGGGCGTGATTTGGTCTGCTTGGTATAGCTGGTATGTTTTGTGCATTTCGGTGCGGACTTTTTCAATCTGCCGGTTATGCGCCTCAAGCCGGTTCTTCTTGTCGGCAAGGTTCTGATTCGCGCTCGCAAGGTGTGCTCTGATCTTTTCCTGGGACACGAAGAAATCATGCAACTCGTCGTGGAAAACCCCCTCAATATCCTCGACGGTGATTTTGTTCCTGCACTTCGGGCAGACATATTTGGGGGAGCGGGAAAAGACATACATCTTTTGGCCGCAACCGCAGTGAAGCAGCCCGGCGAACAGATGGACGGGCTTGCGTCCAAGCGGCCTCTGCGCCTTTCGCGCGTCCAAAGCGTCGTTGCACTCTTTCCACAAGGCTTCGGACACAATCGGCGTGACGGGGCTGAAAACCCATTCGGCTTCCGGTTTGGGAACGAGTTTGCCCTTGCCGTCCCGGTAGGTGTGATTGGAGCGATACAACCCCTTTGCCGTGGTGTCCTGAATCAGCCTCAAAACCGTCGTGTCGGTGAACTTGCTGCCGTTTCTGGTGCGGTAGCCAGACTGATTGAGAAGCCGCGCAACGCCTTTCATGCGTTTATTCTTTGAAAACAGCTCATACATGAGCTTGCGGACGGGCGATTCGACGGGATGCACGGTGAGCTTGTTGTCTTTCCACTGATAGCCGAAAGGCGCGGCACCGCCCAGACTCTTGCCGAGTTTTGCCCGTATTTTTATCGAAGCCTTAACGCGGTCTGCGATTTCCTCCCGTTCCCACTGCGCCATTGCCGCAATCATGGTGTAGAAAAGCCTGCCGGCGGGCGATGAGGTGTCAATTTTCTCCTGCAACGAGATCATGTCCACGTTGTGCTGGCGGAACAAATCGGCGAATTCCAGAAGTTCCTTGGTGTTTCGAGCAAGGCGGGCGAGCTTGGAAAAGATGAGGCCGGTGATGTGGCCACGCTTCACGTCGGCAATCATCCTTTTGGCTTCGGCGTTTTCCATGACGGTTTTGCCGGACACACCGGCCAAGTCATACACCTCAACCACTGTCCATTCGTTGAACTTGGCGTATTCGCGGGCGCGGGCTTCGTGATGCTCCGGGCTTTCGCCCTTGGCTTGGTCTTCGGTCGAAACCCGAATCCAGATGCCCACTCGTTTTTTCAAGGCACAATTTTCCTTCATAGCACTACTTCATACCCGAAAACGTATGCCGATTGCAAGAAAAAAGTGTAGTCATTTTGCATATATCTGCTACGGTTTCATCATGTCGCATAAAGGAACCACGAATGAAAATGATCTGGCCGTGCTTGCAAAGACTTTTCGCAGGCAGGCGGGCAGGACGCGTGCCCATGCCGCGCGGGACATGAAAGTGTCGCAAACTTCCATCTTCAATGCGGAGGAAACCCCCGATCAAAGCCTGATCAAATTGCGGATGAGGATGATTGAAACGTATTCCAAATTCAAAGTCAGAGGCCCCGTATATTTTCTGGAAGAAAAATAGTCACTGTTTCTTGTTCTGTTGCATGGATTCCGCGATTGCTCGAATGGCGGCTTCTTCTTTTACCTTCTGTTCCTCTGCTGAACCTGTCGATATCGAGTGTTTGACTTTGTAGCCCCGGCGGATTTTCTCTACTTTCTTGGGCGGTTCAACCGGCAAGGTTTTCAAATACTCAATGAATGGATTGGGCTGGAAATACTCGACCAGTGCTGCCAGTTCCGCTTCGACGTTGCCGGAAATCGCCGCCGCGATCTTCCGCAATTTTTTGTCGTCGGTGCAAATCATGGCAAATTTCGGAATCCCGGCCTTCAAACATCTTATGATTTTGCCGGATTCATTGTCTTCCGTGTTGGTGAAGGAGACTTCGCACGCAATGACGAGGCCGTTTCGTTCCAGCCATACGTCTATGCTGGCTTGGCCTTCCAAAACGGGTTTTTCAATGGTGCTGCGGAAACCGAGCTTTTCCGCTTCTTCCTTGATTTGTTTCTGGATCGCTTGATGTTCCGGTCCGCCCCGGCCCTGGCTTTGTTCGCGCGGCGGCTCGTGAATTTCGGCGACTGGCGCCGGTGCCGCTTTCAGAATTTCGGATAGGGGCGGTGGCACCTCTACTTGTGGCGCTACAATTGCGGGCTTCGGTGGTTCGGAAGCCTGCGGAATGACGATGGGCGGCGAAGGCGGGGAAACCTCCGCCGCCCTTGTGGGCTTGGGTTGTGGGGCAAATACTGCTGGCTTGGCCGATGGGAAAGCGGCTGGCGGTTCATCGGGGAGTGGCGTTGCGCGTGATTTTGCTTGTATCGCCTCAACGTCCGCTCGTGGCGTCCCATACTTTTTTCTTGAAACTGTGGTGACTTCCTGCCGCCGGACGGCGGCTGCGTTTTTGTCCGGCTCAACCGGCAGCGGCACACTCAAATTGAAATCAAAATCGCTGCGTTCAACCCGGCACACGGCCTGCCCAGTTTCCAAGTTCCGTAAATCCTTTGATTCAAAATATGAAAAGCCCTCGGCCAATTTCTTGGCATCATCGTCGCCGACGCGGAAAACAATACGGGTGAACGGATGCGACATGACGGCGCTCGCCACTTCGGGATTGCGCTGCAACTGGTGCAATTCATGGTGTGCGAGCGTAAGGCCGATGCGATATTTGCGCGCCCCGGAAAGAATTTCCGCCATGCTCGGCGTGATGAAATTGGCGAATTCATCCGCGTAAATCCAATAATCCCTGCGGGCGGCGATCTGCTGCGCCTGCCGGCTCATTGCGATCTGCTGGAACTTGGACACCAGCAGGGTTCCGAGCAGATACGAATTTTCCCGGCCCAAAAGTCCCTCCGGCAACTTCGCCAGAAAGATTTTGCCGCTGTCCATGATGTGGGCGAAGTCCAGACGGTTTTCCGGCTGCGATACCATGTGACGGATTGGTTTTTGGGCAAGGAATGAGTCCAGCCGGGTCAGTATCGAGCCGATGGACTTGTTGCCTGATAAATGGGGAAAGCTTTTCTGCCAGTAATACACCACCTCCGAATCTTTGACTGATTTCAGGAATTCATTCCGAAAAGCGGGTTCAATCAAAAACCGGCGCAAGTCGGCGATGGTGCCGCGCCGGTCGTTTTCCAAAAAGGCCAGAATGGCGTTTTGAAGGACGCTGTTCATCTGATCGCCCCAGGAAGTCGAGAGGCGTTGGAACACGGCAATCAAATCAGACGCCAGAAGATTTTTCTCAAGTTCGCTGTGGGCCGACAGGATGTTGAATCCGATGGAATATTCCGCATCGGACGGGTCAACCAAAACCACGTCGTCAATCCGCTTCGGCGGAATGATGCCGCAAATCCGGTCAATCAAATCACCGTGCGGGTCTAAAACCGCGATACCCTCGCCATTCTCAATGTCCTGCCGGATGAGATTGAACAGCAGCGTGGATTTGCCCGTGCCGCTGGCCCCGATGATATGCGTATGCCGGGTGCGCTGTTCAGGGGTCAACCTGACTTCAACCGTCTCGCCGGCATGGTCGTTGTTGCCAAGCAGCAAACCGCGCTGCCGGACAATGGCCGGTGCCGCCTTGGTCTTGGTCGTTTGCCGTTCAAAGACAGGGGAACGGACAGCGGTCGATGGCAGATGGACAAAACCATTCAGCTCGTCGCTATTGAGCAGCATTCCAGTGCGGCGGGTCTGCCGCCGTAACACGTCCTCAATGTGTTCATCGAACGGATAATCATCATTGAGAAGCGGGATGAGTTCGTTGCCGTTCGGGTGCGCGAATACGCGCAATGATCCGGCAAGGTCGCGGGCCAGTTGCACCATGCGGTCGAATTCCTCGGCGCGAAGCAGGATGCGGACAACGGCGGCATACAACGGCCGGGCGACTTTGTTTTCGGCTGCATCCGCCAATTCAGGGGAATCCACAAAAAACGGTTTGCCGTCCGCATGAGAAACGGAATTCACGATGCTGTCCACCCAGGGATTTTGCACCGGCTGAAACAACACTTGAAACAAGCCAAGCTCACCCGGCTGTAGCTCCGCCAATGCGCCTACGATGCCAATGAACGGGTCAAGCTTGCCGCTTTGAAGCGGCAACATGAATTCGTGTTTCAATCCAAACTCCACCGCCAAGGCTTCATCACCCCGGCTTGCATCCCATGCCTGTTCCAAGCCGCCTTCACGGGGGACAAACACGGCTTCGGGAAAATATGCCTGCAACTGGCGGCGGAGCAACGGGGCGTCGCTTTGACCGGCCACAAACTGCGCCGCTACTTTTTTATGCGAGCCGATGAGCTCAAAGGCGATTGGCTCACGGCACAATGACAGATTCAAAAGGAACTGCTCGAATGCCTCCTTGGAAACGTCGAGTTTGTCCGGGAGCGATGCCTGAAATTCAATCAATTTTTCCCGAACCAGTGATTGCGGTTCGGGTTCTTCCTCCGGTTCGGGTATGACTGGCGGGGCTTCCGGCCGGGGGCTTGTTAATTTGCGGAAAAGCGAACTTAACGCCGTTGGTCTGCGTCCATCGTCAACAACCGGCGATTCCGGCAAATAATGACCATGAAATGGAACGAAGGGCGGTTCGGGATAGACCGGCTCGTCAAACACCCGCCAACCGCGCCCGCGCAACTCCCAGCGACGAAATTGTTCGGAGAATTGTTCGTGAGCCGTCGGCATATAGCCCTATTTTTCCGGCCCGACTTTGCGCGGTGGCACCCGCTTGTAAAGCTCGCCGAAAATCGGCGCGCGCTCATATTGCTGGACGAGTTTGATGCCTTTCGCGCCGGTCATGTCATCGGCCACCTGCTTGATGATTTCCGGCACAAGTTTCAGATACACCAGCCGCGTGTCCTCCCGGTAATAGGTTTCCTTGCGAAACCAGCGTTCGTAAATCGGACCAAACGCCGGGATTTTCATTAGGGCATTGTCCAAGTCGGACAAACCCAATAGGACCGCATTGCGGAACGTTTCAACGATGGCGACGATCAATGCCATGAACGCAAAACCGGCAAATTCCAGTCCAAGAAATCTAACCAACAGGGAACAGACGATATTCAAAAAAATAAACACGGCGAAAAGATGCCAGAGCCGGAGCACCGGCGGGGAGTGAACGGTGCGGCAGGAAAAGAAATAGGTGTTGCCGAAGGGCGCGGCACAGGTGTCGAACGCCAGCCGTTCGCGGAGCATCCGCAAGTAAAGGCGTTTGTCGGAAAGCAATCCACCTTCGGCGTGTTCCACGCGGGACACTTCCATGGTGGGGATTTTCCGGTCGGCCATTGCCTTTTCGACGGCGGCGTAAAATTCCTGCGGCGGCAGGGTGAATCCGTCGGCAAAGTAAATCCAATGATCCAGAACTGCGCCGTCGTTTTTTGACTTGAAACCCAAGATGCCCATACCTGATAATCCTGACGAATTATGGTGGCAGGGGTAAAAAATGGTCAACTCCAAATCGGGTCGCTGAGGGCGGTTTTCCCACAGTAGCTATGGATGCCTCCACTTCTCCCGATCAACGCGGCTGGGTGCGAGGCCTGCGCCCGATTTTTTATTGGCTTTTGTTGGTGCTGGTGCTCTACGGCATTCGCACGCATGAGCGGTTAATGGAGAAAACGCGACTCAATTTCAGCGTCTCAATGCAAGGGCAGGCGATTGACGCCACCGCCACGCTCGACGGAAAACCCGCATTCAGCGGACAAAATATTACTCTCGGCAGGCACACATTCGCGGTCGCGCATCCCAAAGAGGAAACATTTTCAACCAATATGTTCATCTGGTATGGCGAACACGACCTCGGCACGATTGACTTGAAACGAGCAAAAGGGACTCTAGCGGTGACTGCCGATCCACCTGCGCCTACCCTATCCATTCACGGGCCGGAATGGTCGGTGACGCTGAAAAACAGTTCCGGCATGACTTCTTCCGTTCCGACGGATCAATATGTCGTCGAATCGAGATACGCGCATTGGGAGCGGGCGGATCAAGTTTCGGTCACTGCGGGTTCAACCGCCCCTTGGCGGATAGCTCCGCGAATGGGGGCGGTGCAGTTATCGTGCAATCATTCAAATACGACCTTCCAACTGCTGACGCCGGATGACCGGCTGCTGGAAACGGGCGAGTTTCCGTCTTTGATAACGGAACTGCCAGAAGGGAACTATAAACTGATTGCCCTGCATAATGGCCACGAGCGCAAACAGACTATGGCCGTCAAAGCGGGAGCGACCAATGATATTCCGGTTGAATACGCGTTTGGCGCGGCCGTCTTGGAGACCGAGCCACCGGGCGCTTCGGTTCAAGGTGGTGACGGCCGTGAATGGGGCGTTACCCCTCTCAGTCTGCCGGAATTATCGCCGGGCACGCTGCAAGTCACGCTTCACCGTGCCGGTTACGAACCCGTGCAGGTGTCACTGGAAATAACCGCCGATCAGACCGCCACTTTCCAGACCAATCTGATCAGCACGAGCTACATGGGAGGAATGAAGTCCGCCCGTGAGTTTATGGCCGCAACGGATTACGACCGTGCATTGCAGGCGGTCGGCGATGCCCTCATTGCCAAGCCCGGCGATGCGGATGCCATAACCCTGCAACGGGAAGCCACCGGTCTTGGAAAAATTCAACGTGCAAAAACGTTGGGTGCAGCGGGCGATTACATCGGCGGCGGCAAGGAATTGGCGCTGGCTCTCCAATCATTGCCGGATAACGAGGAAGCCAAGCAATTGCTCGCGGACTTCAAAAAGCACGAACCGGAGCAAATCGAACGGGAACGGATCGAACGCCTGAATCGCGGCAAAGTGACTTTTAATGCCCTTGTTCAACAATATGTCGATGCGAACCTGTTCGACAGTCACGAATTAAAAACCACAAGGCCGTTAAAGGAAGTCTGGGCGAATGTTCTCGACTGGTTGAAAATCCATCCCGCTTTTATGATCACTAGAAACGCCTCAACCGCGCCGGAGACGTTCGAAATTGAGGCCGTGCAAGAATTAACCACCATCCTGGCAACCAGTGCCGGCCGCCGGCAGTGCGTGATTGTGGGCGCTCAAACAAAGGATGACGAAACACAGATTCTATTCAAAGTTCTGGAATACAAGACCGAGTCTCAAATCAAATTCAGTATTGGAAATTTGATCGGTGCCCCTGTGGCAGTGAATTACGTTCCCATCAGTCCGTCTCGCCTTGGCACTCTGACGGAGAAACTTCAAGCTCAACTTAATGAGGGCGTATCCAATGTGACGGCACGCATTCAGGGGGCGATTGGCCAGGCTCAGGCAGATCAATCAACTGCCCCGAAATAAGGGGGGGCAATCTTCGTTTTAGCAGTTGTTTCCGAGAGCGCGGAGCATTGAGGGAAAATTTACCACGCTTGCCGTGCATCGGACGAATGCCCGCACTCCTATGCTGCACATAATGGCATCGTGCAACGGTCATAAGCAGTTCATAGACAATTACTTACAAACATGTAAGTATGTGATTTGAACTGGTTTTTGACAAAAAAATCACCGAGTCCCGACGGCATCGGGTGACACTGAAAACATGAAAGAACTATATGAAAAGGAACGTAATTCTGAAAACATCAGCCGTGGTTATCCTCGCGGTATTACTGCTGACTTGGCACGTGTTCGGGCAGACAAGCACGCGCATTCCGCGTATTCCGCTCACTCCGGCGCAGATCGCCGCAAGGCAGGTCCAATTGCAGCAAGACATGGCGATCCTCATGCCCCCACTACCTCCTCCGCCGTCTCCTGCAATGCTTGCAAGGATTCAGGCGAGGAAAGCCGCCAACGCAATGGCAAGTCCCATGGATGGCGGAGCGTCTCCGATGGATCAAAGTCCCCAGACGCCTGTGGGACAGAACTATACGGTGGTTGATCTCGGTACCTTGGGCGGTAATTACAGTTATGCCTATGGGATCAACAACAACGGCCAAGTAGTCGGTGACGCGTACACCAGTGGGAATGCTGCTGATCACGCCTTCCTATACTCAGGCGGTGTGATGCAGGATATCGGTGTCTTACTATCCGATAGTACCTCCAGTGGGGCCATTGCAATCAATGATCTTGGCCAAGTAGTTGGTGGGGCACAAGTCAATTACGGGGCTTCATCTTATAGCTTCCTATACTACAATGGTTCCATGCAAAATCTCGGTGCCTTCCATGCAAATGGAATCAATAATCTTGGCCAGATGATAGGCGGCAGTGGAGATGGTCATGCCGTGATTTACTCGAATGGTTCGACACAAGATCTCGGCACTCTCGGTCTTCCTTATGGGATTAATGACGCTTACGCAGGAATCAACATGAGCGGTCAGTTTGCCGGCAGTTTCTTCACTAACAATAATACATATTCTGTATGGAGAGCTTATCTTTATTCAGGCGGCGTGGCACAGGACTTGGGTACGCTGGGCGGCGACTACAGTCAGGCCTTCGGAATCAACAACAGCGGTCAGGTGGTCGGCTATGCCTCTACCACCACTGCCTATCATGCCTTCCTGTATTCCGGCAACGTGATGCAGGATATCGATGGTATGACCAATAGATCCAGCGTTGGCGATGGGATCAATGATCTCGGCCAAATAGTGGGTGCGTATAACCTCAATTATGGTCCTAGTCATGCCTTCTTATACTCCAACGGATCAATTAATGATCTCAATGACATGGTCATCAATTCCTCTGGCTGGACGCTCATAGAAGCATACGCAATCAATGACATAGGACAGATTGTTGGTTATGGAATTCATACCAACAAAACGCATGCGTTCCTGCTCAATCCGTTGCCGGTGGGGTCGGTGCAAGCGTGTACTAACTCGCAGACATCGACACCAACATACGGCAATCTTCCGATGCAGGAAAACGGAAAAGACAGTATCATAGTTATCACGCATGGGTGGACTTCTAAAGAAGCATATCCCATTTACCCTCCCGATCCTACTTGGGTTGATGACATGTCGAATTCTATATCCCAGCGTCTAGCGGGTGATGATCAAACCAACTGGCAAGTGTTCGGGTACAAATGGGTAACGAATTCATGGACGCTTGATCCAGATGTGGCACTTACAGTGGCCGAAGCAGAGGGGGTGAGTCTAGGAAATTGCCTATCCACACAGCATTGGGCCAACGTGCATCTCATCGGCCACAGTGCCGGAGCAGGTGTGATCGAAGTCGCCTCGGAGATACTGAAGACTAACTCGCCGACAACAACGGTTCAATGCACATTCTTAGATGCCTTCGTAGGGTTCAACAACGCAGGTTATACTAACTATGGTAAGGCCGCAACTTGGTCGGACAGCTACTACTCCCGTGATGTGGAGACAGGATCAACGACGGAAGGATCATTGACCAATGCGTACAATGTGGATGTTACCCAGCTCGACACGAATGATCAATTCAAGCTGAACTTCTACATATCGACACCGAGCGGCCCGTTCGAGCTATACCAGTGCCAAAAGACGGAATCAACTCATGGTTGGCCGATAGACTTCTACTCCAATACCATTACGGGTAATGTGTCGTCGGATTACGATAACTTCGGCTATCCGTTGAGCATAGAGGGCGGGTTCTTCAGCGTCGCGGAAACGACGTACTATGAGGGAAATAATCCGGCGCAGGTTCTGGGCACTCCCGATCCTTCGTGCAGTCAGAATCCGACCTTTTCCAAGGTGGCGAATTATACCACCTTCATTGACTTCGGAACATATGAAATATGGCGAAGCCTTACGGGACAGAATGTGCCTGGGGATGGTTATATCCAAATGATAAACGGGTCGCCGGTATGGTTTGCGACATTGGTTACTCCCACCAACGCAGTCAATCTATTATCCTTCGATGCCGTGTTCATGAGTGCCGAAGGGGCACATGGATTGCTGTCAGTTTACTGGGACGCGAACATGATCGGGTTGGTGGATGAGGCGGCGGTTCAGCCTGGGCTTCAACACTACAGCATGTCATTCCCGATCGCTGCCGCCAACACGAGCCACGTTCTGGGACTTCACATGGACCCGTTCACTTCGGTACATTCGGTCATTCTGCTAACCAACGTTGTGGTAGGTTCGGCGGGAGTAACACAGCCGTTCTCGCTTGCCTTTACCACAAACACAGTCAGCGGACTTCCGGTGCTTCAGCTAACGGGTCAATCGGGCTTCAACTACACAATTCAGGCCTCGGCAGACCTTACCAGTGGCAACTGGACTAACATAGCGATTCTGGCCAATACCAACGGCACAGTCCCGTTTGTTGATCCTGATTCGACTAACTATGGTATGCGGTTCTATCGGGTTATGGTGCCTCAATGACAAACACCTAGGGTATTCTTAGTTCTTTAGTTTCACAGGGCTTGCTTTTGGGCAGGCCCCTTTTATTTATTGGTATATATGCATGTCGTACAACCAAGCCCAAAACGCAATACTGCCAGAAAGGCCAAGTAGTACGAGCGGCAGGAATAAAATTAAGATTCCAACGATAGTAAGGACATAGCCTAACCATGATAATTCTTTTCGAATTATACCCTTGACAGCGAAAAATATTCCAAGAAAAGCTGGGATATAGAAGAAAACTATAAACAGTCTGAACCAGAAAGCTGAAACTGGCATTCCTGGTGGTGCCGACAAAGACATTGATATACAAATCAGTAAAACAACTGCCGAAACCACATAGCACCCAAGCGACAACGAGAAATTTTTATACTTTTGTATGAATGGCATATTGGGAATTATAATCCTCTAGTACCTAGCCTACAAAGGCGTTATGGGGATAACATCACCAAAGATTCTACATAAAAACCGGCCAACTTGGTTGGCCGGTATGATTATCACGCGATCTCTAAGAGTGGCGCTTGGGCTTTCTCGGCAAGCTGGCGCGCATTTTTGACCTGTTCGTGTTCCTTAGCGATGCGTTCACCATCAACGCCGGTTTCGACAATAAGGTTGAACGTGTCCGGCGCGAAGCCGAATTCCCACTGCGGAATCGGCAGCCGTCGCTTGGCTTGCTTCATAACAGTCAGGTGTAGAAGTAGCCAAGTTCCCGTAAGGAGGACCGGTTCGGATTTCCCATGATGACGTGGTCGAGCACGTCAATCTTCAGCAACTGGCCGGCGCGAATTAAATCGCGCGTTACCTTGATGTCGGCCTCGCTGGGTGTTGGGTCGTTGGAGGGGTGATTGTGCATCAGAATCACCGCCGCCGCGCTGCTGATCACCGCGACTCTGAATACTTCGCGCGGATGCACCAGAATCGTGTCTATCGTTCCTATGGTGACAAGCTGGTGTCCTTTCACCCGGCGGCGCGTGTTCAACAGCAACACCACTAAACATTCGCATTCCGGGTTGAAATACGGGTTTGTGGCCACGTGTAACCGCCAGTATTCGGCAGCCTGATCTGGCGTCTCACAAATCCGCATGGACTCCGGCACTGGACAATCCCGCAGGGCAACCACCTTGAATTCCTTCGGATTGAAGTCATTCATGCCGCCTCGCTTTCCGCAAACGTCAGGTCCAGAATGAAGTCCGCCGCTTTTTGTGCCTGTGCCGCCGCATAGACGATGAGCGTACGATCATTTTGGAACTGCTTCAACCAGCCTTCAAGGTAAGCAGCCGAGTTATCAATCGTCCGGTCAGCGATGTCGGCGTAACCGCACAGAAACGCGCTGCCGAGTTCGGCGATCAATTCTTCTTTGCAGTAAGGATTGGAGCCAAACCCGTTGCGCTCAGTGATGCTGGCGCGATTCAACCGTTTCTCATGGCCAGTGGCGTGAACCAGTTCGTGAAAAAGCGCGGCAAAATAGCCTACCTCGCTTTCGAACCGTTCTCGCTCCGGCATTCCGACGCAATCATCGGTCGGGGAATAGAATGCCTGCGCCATGCCGTGCTTCACGACGGGCGGCTGGGGCATCCTCGCCACAATCTCCGCCGGTTTGGTAACGGGCATCGGAATTTCTCCCGGTGCGTCCTTCAAGCCTTCGCACTGCGCGACATTGAAGACGTGATACAGGCGGAGCAGCGGAGCTTTCTGCAGCTCGCTGGATTTCTTGCCCTCAATCTGCATCCGTTTCCAGAAGACGACGGGGCAGGCTTTTTCTCCTTTCTTCACGTTGCCGCCAAGCTGGATGGCCTGGCGGAATGTGAGCCAATGCGGCGATTCATAGCTCATAGCCATGAGCAGGAATACATTGATGCCGCGATACGGCTTTTTGCTTACGAGATTCCGGGGCAGGCCGGTATTGACCTTCCACGGCTTGTGCCAGGGGACAGTGCCTTGCTCTAGCAAGGCCACGATCCGTTCGGTGATACGTTCATACGATTGAATATTCATGTGATTTCTCCTGTGGTATGTGGTTTTGAAAAGAACCCTGTGAACCCACGGTCAAGCGTATGGCACGGCGAAAAATCGGAGTAGGGGGGCAATCTTGCCAGAACTGGCAAGTGAGAAAAAGAGCGACCCCTGATGGATCGCCCTTGTGTTTAGTAGTCTGCTGGCAGGAGAACCGTAGTATGGCTTCGGTCCGGTTCGGTGGTGAGCCAGAATTTGACGCCGTTGGCGGTGTGATAGACCGAAAAGAGGCGAAGACCTTGTTCAAGGGACAATTCGTTCTTCGTGCGGTCATCCTCGTCCACGTCGCCCCAATCGCCGGCCTGATGCCGTTGAATGGCAAGCAAGATGTCGTCTTGCGACAGTTGGCTGAGGGCGTTCGGCGTGGACACGATCTTACCAAGCCGGAATTTGGCAATCGGCCAAGCTATTGCGCTCATGTGACGCCTCCGGCAACCGTTTCGTGGTCACGAACGGCTTGGATGGCCTGGTCAATGTCCTGGCTCGTCAGTGTCCAGTGCTTCCTGGGCAGTCCTGCAATCACCGCCCACTTGAAGCGGTGATACATATCCAGTGCCTGCCGGTCATCGGATAGGTGATCGGCCAGAATGGCCAGTGCCAATTGCGCCGGACCGCTGCCGCAGTAGCCCCATTCAAAGCCGTCAGGACTGTGGAAGCACAGGTCGAGGCGCGGATCAAGGGCACGGCCGTTGACGGTCACGAAACACTGTCCGTATGATCGTTTGCCTTCGTACTGCTTCACAGCGCGCCTCCGAGAATTTGGCGTATCTCGTCGGCGGAGAGATGTTCCGGCTCGGCGTCGGGCCGGTCGAAGACATGTGTTTTGACGAAACAGTGCTCTGACAGACGGCAAGCGACGTTCTCGCGTCCCGCCCTGCCCGCCTCGTTTTCGTCAAGCATGACGATGACGTGGCTTTGGCCGTTCGTGTGCTGCCGAATCAATTGCTCCTGGGCGGCTGACATGGTGATGCCCATGAGGGCGACCACCTTGCGACAGCCGTGCTGATGGAGCTTCATGCAATCGAAGAATCCCTCGACAATCACGAGCGGCTTTTCCATCGGTTCCTTGCTGGCCCGGTCAATGTTGTAGAGTTCCAACGATTTTCGGAAACCCTGGGGCAGTTTGTATTTCGGGGTGCCCTCGGCTGGTTCGCCGGGGAAACGCCCTGCATACGCAACGACGTTGCCTTCTGGGTTGTGGATGGGAATGGCAATCCGCTCGGCCATCATGCCTTTGGCACAGTAACCAACGCCGAAATCCACAATGGTTTCGAGCGTAAGTCCGCGCCCGACAAGGTAGGGATGACTGCGTTCCAGCTTATCCAACCGGAACTTCAGCGGCTTGTTGGGCGCACCGTTTTCCACGACCGGCGCCGGCCTTGCGGCCGGTTTCGGCTGGGGAGCATCCCCGGCCTTCGGCGCTCCACCGGGGCTTCCGGCTTCCTGTTCGGAATCCGCAGACATGGCCTCCGGGTCGAGATTGAACCATTCGATGGCCCTGGTGGCCGCCGCATGGATGCTCACGTTGTCCATCTTGGCGATGAAGTCGAGGGTATTGCCGCCGTGCTTGCACTCGCTGAAACAATTCCAAATGTTTTTGCTGATGCTTACCCGGAACTGCGTCGGGTTGTTGCCTTTGTGGATTGGACACGAGCCGCTCAGGCTGTCACTGCCCCGCTTGAACTTGTCCAAGAGACCGTAGTGCTCAAGCACCTGTTCCATGGTGATGGCCGCTTTGACGGCCTTGAAGTCAACGAACGATGATTTCGGCATAGTATTACTCCTGTATTGTTAATTGTGAAGAACTGGTGCGGCTCGCGAAGTCGAACCGCATCCGAATGGAATCCTATCTTTCGCCGGAAAAATCAGTAGGGGGGCAAACTTGCCAATTCTGGCAAGTCCAGAATCCCCGCCGTTTCGCTGGATTTCCGTTTGACAGTAAGATTTGAAGTGGTAGTTTCGTTAAACGGGTCAAAAACCTGTTTTGGAAAGGCAAAAAATGAAAAACGTTAACAGCATGAGACTGATAACCAAAAGTGGAATGTGTGTGATCAGAAATTGTCCCTCGCTGTATCAAGACAAGGACGGCTCATTCTATGTGCAGGGTTACGTTGTGAAAAATGCAAAGAAGAAGCTGCCGGGGCTGCCTGTAGGCGAAACGCTGGTTCGTATCGATGCCTCCCTTGTGAGGATGATTAAAAAAACAAGCGTTGTCTGCTAATATATAACGCGTGGGAACTGCAAATTTAGTTGATGCAGAAAAGGCCTTTGCCGACGCATTTGGCACTTTTCACACGTATGCTTTTCGTTTGGAGTGGCGACAAATTTACGATGTTGAAGAAGAGCGGGCGTTGTTTCGCTCATTCTTAAAAGAAGGCGCAGCGAAATCCTGCCCACGCGAATTCGTTGATGGATGCAAAGAAATTACACAAGCAAGAGCGAACGGTAAACTCTACCAACGAGTGCGGCGAGTTACCTTGCCGCTCACTGATTATACTCGGTTTGAAATCCTAGATGGCTACCGCTTCTGTGTTGAGGCCGGGGAACAAGTGCGAATTTTGGAACGAAACGATTTAATTTCTGATCTCATCAGCATCCTTGGAGAGATTAAGGATTTTTGGATTTTTGATGACAATTTATGTTTTGAATTAGAATATGACGAACAAGGACAGTTTATTGCAGTTCATCAGGTTGAGATAAATAAATTACCATTCTATGTGACAGCTAAATCAAAGCTATGGCGAGCATCAGTTGAGTTGGAAAAAAGCAAGGCATGGAAATTAGTGTGGACCCCGCAAACACCTTAAAAATTCAGGATATAGTGAGTTTGGCATTAAGCCTTCTCGCATTGTGCGTATCTGTCGGCACACTTTTTTATACAGTTAGACAAGTCGGGCTTTTACGCAGCCAACTAAAGATCGATGCGGATTTGCGTGTTGCGGCGGTAAGCCGGGAATTGTTCACGATGGCCTTCCAGGATCCGGAACTGTTCAATTTATTCGAGGACAAGCCACTCTTAAACAAACAAAAGGAGCGTCATTACGTTCAAATGTGGTTCAACCATGTACACACAATGTGGAATGTTCACGAACACGGACTTATATCTGATGCTGAATGGTATTCAGACATGAAGGACATAGCTCTTTTTTTCTCAATAAATATTGTTAGAAAACATTGGGAGGAATCAAGGGGCTTTTTCCCTGCGAACTTTGTTCAATTCATTACTTCACTCAAAGATTACCGCCCTCAGGATCCCACTCAACAGGTTGACAAATAAAAACCGTTACAGTCTCTTAACGGAGCAGGTTCACGGAATCGAGTCACATCTAAAGGGGATTGTAGCCGCCCCTAAGAAAACTTAGGAGACGGGACGACTTGCCATTTTTGGCAAGTCCAGAATTCCCGCCGTTTCGCTGGATTTCCCGCGTCGCCATACCGCAGAGAATGGGTCTTTTTCCAAAATTGTCCGGTCGGCAAACAGAAACAGCCCGTGGCCGTGTTTCAATTGGGAGCAGGCTTCAAGAAGCGATTTCACCCGCGCGGGAACCGTAGTTACGGTGAGAACACGGAACCGATGGACGCCAAGCTGTCGCTGGTGAATCTTCTGTGTCCAGGTCGCTTCGTAGGCAAGGAGCTTGCGGTAGAATGAAGTCTGGGAAAGCGTCCGGCGCACAACCGGCATGGTGCCCCGGTCAGCTTCAAGGAAAAAATGCACCCGCTGCATCTGGGCATTTTGGTCCGGGTATTCCAAGGCGAATACCCGGTCGGGGACGATGCCGAGCTTAATACCGTCCCGCCTCTTTACACGCCACTGGAACTGAATCCGTTTAGATTGAAGGGCGAGCTGGTCTTCGTAAAGCAACCGAACGTCGCCGGATTTCCGGCAAGCGAGTTCAATGGACACCATCACGTCGGAAACCAAGAGCGCATGTTCAAGGAACATCCGGCCCACGGCACGGTTCTTTTCGCCCCAAGACGCTTCACAAAAAGCTGCGCCGAGTTCATGCTTCAAAAACGTCCAACTTTCATTTCCTAAACCGTAAATGATGTGGCGGGAACCGCCCTGGTGGAAGTAGTCAATCTGTGCGCGCGGGCGTTCCAAATATCCGTGGTGGTAGAGCATTTTCAATCTCCGTAAAAGATGCTGCGGGCTGCCGCCCATGAGTGCCACGATTTGAGAAGAACCGAGAAAACGATGCCGGCGAACGAGTCGGATAATGTCACGGTCACGCTCTGTGAGTTGCATGGGAGCAACCGTGGAAGCGCGTTTGAAGCGGGGAAGACGGGACTGCATCGCTCCACCTTGTCGGATACAACGCAGACAGAGAAGGCGTCACGTTTTGCGCCTTGGGGCAAGTGCGAATGCTCATGCAGCAAAACTTGGAAGCGAGGGTCGGAATCGAACGCGAAAGCTTTACCGTTCCGAGCCTAACACACTCTGTTTCAAGGCTTATTCTAGCCTTATTTTACAGGGGTTCAAGCTGCTTTTTCGACTGCTCGTTCAACGCTTCGCATTGCCCCGTTACCGCCCCCAAATTGCCCGTCAGGTGAAACTTCAGGTGAAGAATCAGGTGAAGTTTTTTAGACCGAAAGTTGATCGTTCGGCATCCCGACCCTCGCGCTCAGTCGGGGCAAGCCGCGCACAGACTTGCAAGCAACCCAATTAGGTGCTGATTCATTGTTGTATTTCTCGTCAGATGGAGTAATTACATGAAGGGTTTGACGCAGGCAGTTGATGCGTTGTGATAACAGAAGAAAAGCTAACCATGTTGTCAAACGAAGCCACCCTTAAAGCAGGAAAGAATCTAATTGAAGCTCTGCTCGTCATAGCGGTGTTATTCATTTCGGCACCGGTCATGACATCACAAGTGATTTGGACACGGTCTGCACCAGTGGCGATTGTTCCAAATAGTAACAACGGCAAATCCACTATATTCATCACGAGTGTGACTCCAATCCTACCTTTGGTAAATCAAACAATTGTCATTCGTGGTGGTGGTTTTGGCTCTTCGCCCAAGATGGCAAACATCGACAATTCTTCTTTTGACACGGTCGGTGATCAATTCAGTCCTTCATTCGCCATCCGCGATCATGGGCAAGGAACACACAATTGGGAGGCCGGGCGCGAAGCTAACTGGTGGAGTCCTGCTGATAGAATAGGACTAAAATTTGTAAGTTGGAGCGACTCTCAAATAGTTCTTAGCGGTTTTGGCTCCCACTTGAAGGGCAATGACTTAGAAGGCATTGGATTTTCCCCCCCGAGTATTTCCCCAGGCGACCCAATAGAAATAATTGTTTTTGGACCGGGCAAATCCGGGTCAGTTTCATTCAACACAGTCGTTAACAATCTCCCAATAATGCAATCGGTAATGCTATCGGCCAAAAAATTTTCTAAGGACGCATTGGGCTTAATATGTTTCGTGGGAATGTTGTGTGTCTTATTCTTTCCCATTCTTGACACCATAGTAGGATGCATCGGTATTATTTTTTTCGGTTGGAGGCCGAAAGTAAGTAACGGTTCAGGACGTTATGACTCTCAAGGCCGCTCTCCTGGTGATCCTCACTACGGGCATTCGCACCCTATCTACCAAGACAGCGATGAACACTGAGTGTCACTATCGCGCGCTGCTCCGCAGTTTTAATTTCCCATTCGGTTCAATACCGCTCGTGACGACGTTGAGATACACCCGCGCCAACGAAAGGTTGAAGTGCGGCTGACACTCCGATTCGTTGTGCGCCTGGAGGATGCGTCCAGTCGTGTCGGGTGTTCTTGTTCACGCATCCATCGTATCCATCCACCGATTCAGCTTGTCCCCAATGACGGCACGCGGCGTGGCAAACCGTTCACGAGACAGGGCAACAAGTTTGTCCCGTCGCCCAATACGGTTTTCAAGCGGCGGCAACATCTTCGCCCGGAATGGTTCTTGGTTGGTTCCGTCCTCAAGCAGTTTCACCGCCGCCTCATACCGTTCAAGATCGGCAAGGGCAGCGGCTGGGAACGCGTTGCCAAACTCCTTTGCCATCACCTCCGCGTCCGCATAGCCAATGCGGAAGGCAATGAGCGTTCCGACATTGCCAAACACCGCCTGTCGCACCGGCAAGGAAAGCTGGTCAATGTATTGATGGGAAAGCGTCAGGCACAACCGATACTTGCGGGCTTCCGCCAGAATCGAAGCAAAGGCATCAGTCGAAAAATTCTGGAACTCGTCAATGAACAGATAAAAGTCCCGGCGTTTGTCTTCCGGCTGACTTGACCGCGCCATTGCGCCAAGCTGAAACTGCGTCACCAAAAGGGAACCGAGCAGATTCGCCTTGTCATGGCCAAGCCGGCCTTTGGACAGATTGGCGATGAACAACCGGCTGTTGTCCATGACGAAAGGAATGTTCACTTTCGCTTTCACCTGCCCCAAAATGTTCCGGACCACCGGATTCAACAGGAACTGGCCGATTTTGTTCTGGATTGGCGCGATGGCTTCCCGTTTGAAACGCTCGTCGTAATTCTCATACTCCTCCGCCCAAAAAGCCCGGATGAACGGGTCTTTGATTTGCCGGATCACTTTGGCCCGGTATGCGTCATCCGTGAGCAGCCGATTGACGCCCAAAAGGGTGGCGTTCCGGCAGTCCAAAAGGGCTGACACGGCATTGTAGAGGATGTATTCCAGCCGCGGCCCCCAGGAATCGCGCCAGAGGCCCTTAAAGGCGCTTACAATGCCGGATGCGACAAGATGCCGGTCATCCGGCGCCACATTGCCGATCACGTTCAATCCAACGGGGAATTCAAGGTCGCCCGGATTGAAATACACCAAGTGGTCAGCACGGTTCCGGGGAATGTGGCTCAACAATTCCTCGGCCAGATCACCGTGGGGATCAATCAAACCAACGCCGTGTCCAAGGGCGATGTACTGTAAAATCAGATTGCGGAGCAGGGTCGTCTTGCCGGAGCCGGTTTTGCCTATGATGTAGAGATGTTGGCGTTGGTCAATGGGAGATATGCCAAAGGGCCGGGATTCGCCCCAGCCATGACGTTCGCCGATTGTAATGTGGGGTTGGTCGTTCATGGTGCCAAAACCAGCCGCCACTCCTGCCATCGAGAAAATCCCAGTTGTTTTAGACCTCCTGCAATGGATTGGCCTCAAGCCAAACGCCGGTAACTGCGCCTGGGGCAAACCGTCGAGATAATGGCGGCTGGTTTCGGAATCCGAACGGGCCGTCATCATATCACCCGGGCGGAAAATGGACGCGCCAATCGGCGCGGCTGTTTCATCCAAGCGCCCTGTTGGGCGTTGCTTTCTCCCTGGGAGTGGCAAATCGTGGTGTCTTGGCTGGTTTTGCCGTGTCTAAAGTAAAACCCGTCGTCCTCCGCCTTCGGGCGAACCGGTCGCGATAGCGTGTTCCGGTCGTTGGGCGATAGCCCTTATCTTAAAACCAGTCCCCAACGTGTCGGCGATAACGGCCGACTTATCGCTTTTTGGTAAAGGACAACGGCTAGTGTCCTTTACCCGGATAGCCCGCAGGGAGAAAGCGATAAGTCGGGCGGTAGCCGACGACACGTTGGGGGTAGTGGTGCGGCGGTTAAGCCGTGGAATTAAATAGTGCGGGCGGTAGCCCCTACATACCATGTATGTAGGCCGTGAAGTTGGGGGATGGTTGCGGAGAAATTCGCGCGCGCAGTGGGCATTGCGCCGCACGGAAAGCTTTCAATGATTAGCCGACTTTAGAACCGCCAAAATGATCCCGGATGTTGGCGAGGAAGTATTTGCCCTGTGAAGAGGCGCTTTGAAATTCATGCCACACGTTTTCTGGAACATCATAGTATTGCCAGATTACGCCGCCTTTTTTGAATTCGACCTCCAAAGTTCCATTGGAGGGGTCGTATCCGATACTTGCTATCATGCTTGAGTTGATGGGTGCTCTTTCCATAAGGATTAAGTCTTAAGTTTTTGTTCACGAAGGGCGGTGACAACTTTTTTATAGTTGTCTGCATCAGGTTTATAATCCTTGCTCCATCCTTCGACCAATTTTGGATCGTCGCTCGTCGGGCGCGGAATGTTGAGCCTGATTCTGACTCGCGAGGGAATTTTTATAGCCTCGCCAACGACTATCGCTTCACCAGTTCTCAATGAGGGGAGCAGGTCTATCAAGCTTATCAGGTTGTCTGGCGCTGATGATTTGACGATGGCTTGATCGCTAGAATTTGTTAATCGCAGGGCAATGAAGGTTCCTACTTGAGCCAAAATGGTTTCTGAAATCTCTGATGGTCGTTGCGAGATTACCATCGCACCTAACCCAAATTTTCGCCCCTCCTTGAAAACCTGTTCCACCGCAGACTTTGAATAGCTGCCGGTTTCATTTTTGTTCAAGTAGGAGTGAGCTTCTTCATATGCCAATAGTAGCGGCCGATTTTTACCTGTGTAAGTCGCATTGCGGCCCCAAAACATACTGTCGTAAATAAAGCGTGTGATTAGGCCCACGGTGATGTCCAATACTTCAGGAGGAACGCCATGCAAATCTAGGATGGTAAGCTGCTCTTTTCCGCCAATCCAGGTGTTGAGCAAATCGTGCAAATCCAGTTTTGAGGTTTCGTCTTTATACTCGCCCGGATTAAAGAGAAAATCGTAGCGGGAATCTCGCAAACGGGAAATAAGCTTTTTCTCGTATGCGTAAAGCTCTTGATAATGCCTAGATTTATAGGGAGCCACTGGCCCCATCGCGTATGCCTTGAAGCTCGGCGGAATGAGTTTTTCATAGTCGCCTTTGTTCTCTAAACACGCCGATTTTTCCGTCTGCTTCTCCTGCGCCGATTCATTGAACGATGCATTGAGCCACCAATAGATATGCGACCATAATTCGCGGACGTTAAATGGTATCGGCGAGTCAGCGGTGACAAAATTAACATCTACTATTCCGGCCTTTAGCTTATCGTGGTTTTTCCGTTTGCGTTCGACAATCAACTCGCGGAATTTCCGATAGTGCGGCGTTTGTTCTTCTTTTGGAGTCGCGCCGACAAGAAAAAATGCCAACTCCTCATAATTCATCAGCCAAAAAGGAATATAAAGCGGATGCTTTTTATCGTTTATTTTCAATACGTTCGCGCTAGGGAACGCGGAGCTATATTCGCCATGCGGGTCAACCAGAATGACTCGTGATCCTTTGTATTCGTTCAGGACTGCTTTCAATACGCTTACTGTCGTGTTGGACTTTCCGCTGCCGGTAGAACCCAGGACCGCCGAATGTCTCAAAACGAATTTATGCAAATCCACATATACGCTGAGATTTTCGGATGATGAGTGCTTGCCGATCTCAACCGAACCGGTGTCCTTTCTCCCGTAAATCTGTTGCAGGTCTTTATCAACCACCAGATGAACACCGTCATTGATGGTCGGGTAAGTCCCGACGCCTTTTTCAAAATCGTCATCGCCTATCTTTTCGCCGATGAGCTGAACATTGAGGAACCGTGAGCCAAAATCGTATTTGACCTGCTCATCTTTAATGTTGCTGGGCGTATTACTCACCGACGAGACGATGCCGTAGATGATGATGTTGCCGATGGGGATTTTTACGAATGTTCCAATCTGGCCGATTTTATAGAGCCTTCCGTTTATTATTGGAGCGGCTGAAGGTATCTCATTTGATAGCTCCACTTCAACGGAACCGGAGTCAACCCTGACCACTTTACCCAAATATGTTACATCGTTGGTCATTTCTTTAGTGGGTTAATCGGCTCTGCCTGACCGGAAATCGTGAGAAGGAAATCTACGAGCTTGTTAAAATCGCCCAGTAAAAGCTTCTTGTTTGCTTCATCCCAATACGAATCAAATTTCTCGCTGTCCTTGATAGTCGTCTTATCAAACTTCCATTCCTCCAACACGCCGTTGACTATCGCTTTGGTTGGACCAAAGACGCTCAAATTCATGAAAGAAGATGAGGTCAATTTGTGAAGATTCACTACCTCTGAATCCTGGTAGCAGAATACTATGCAGGACAGGCGGTTGTTTTGCCGGAGACAATTGAAGATGATGTCATTGATATGCTGGTCTGAAAACGAATATCCAGAAAAAACAAAAAGCAATTCGCCGCTCGACAAAAAGTTTTTAAGCCTGTCGAAATAGGCGATAAAGGGCTGCTTCCGCGACGAGTCGTATTTTTCCTTGGACGGGTAAATGACAAGCTCGTTATCAATCGTGCTTGAGCTGTTGAATTTTCCTGCCCGGACAATCTTTTGCGAGCCGGTCACTGTGTCCAGCTTCCAAAACCAACTCAATGAGCCGTGGATTTTCCATAGCCTGATCCAATTTCTGGTCAGGTCGTTTTTACCGGAGGGCTGCTCGATGCTTTCTTGCCAGAAAAATGGCTCATATGCGCCGACGAATCCATCGAAGTAGGGTATTTGGTTCGCCTCGAACGACTTTTCTATCACCAAGTCGTAATTAGTCGTAAAAACTTCTTTGGTAAACTCACGGTTCAAATTGGTGAGCCAGGCAAGAAACCTTGTTGTGTTTGTTAGGTCTGCCACCTTTTCCTTTTCGTCAATAATGCTGTAAATCTGTTTGCAGATTTCTTTGTCGAGATTCTTTGCCGCTTCGCCAGAGACTTTAATGAACTCCTGGTCGGGTTTCTCATTTGTTATTTCCCTAATTCTGCGTATCTGATTTAATATATCCTCGATGGTAACTGATTTACCGGTGGGTGCACTAATCTTTAAGTTATCGCGGATGGCCTTAAAATTCTTGAGATGGTCTCCTATAAGTTTCGCCTCGACGCTCTTTGTGAGCATTGCGATGTCTGGAATCTTTAGTGCGCAAGAGGTTCCTGCACCCAAAAAGAACCCGATATTTTTGGAATACGCCAGTTGCGTTTTGATTTCTTTGATTTCTTTTACTACGTCCATAAAAAAGGTGGAGATATTTTAAATTATACCGGATTTTGCGATGGTTGACCAGACCAAAAAAGGACGACTTTGGACCGTGTTTGTTATGACGGATTTCAAGTAAAAGTTTTGTACAGGGAGAAAAGTGAGGGCTGGTGAAATTCTTTGAATCACGATAGCATTGAACACATGGTCATCCTTTCAAAAACTGATTACCTGATTTACCGGGAATGCAGCAAAAATGCCTGGATCAAAATCAATCGCCCGGATGTTTATAATAAATCAGAGCTTTCGGAATTCGACAGAGCGATTATCGAGACGGGGATTGAAGTCGAGGGTTATGCCCGCCAACTTTTTCCGGGCGGCGTGATGATCGAGGGGCGTGGCAGTCAAGCGCAAGCAATCACGCAAAAACATATAGCAGATAAAACGCCAGTTCTTTTTCAGCCGGTGTTTTTCCTAAACAACTTTTTGGCCGCAATGGATGTTCTGGTCTTTGACGCCAAAACGAACGGGTATTTTCTGTATGAAGTCAAATCATCAAATGAGGTCAAAGAAGACACGCATTTGAACGATCTTGCTTTCCAGTGGGTGTTGCTGGAAAAAGCAGGGATTCCCGTCCGCAAGTCATCTATTATTCATCTCAATTCAGAATATGTGCGTGCTGGGGAACTTGATGTCGTCAAACTATTCGAGATCGAGGATGTCACTGAAGTCGTCCGCCCTCTCTTGGCGCACACTGAAACTGAAATGGAAATCGCTCAAAATTATGTATCGCAGACAAAAGAGCCGACGGGTCATTGCGGTTGCATCTACAAAGGGCGGTCGCGTCATTGCACTACTTTTCAGTATTCAAACCCGGAAGTGCCGGAATATGGCGTCCATGACATCGCTCGAATTGGCAGCAGCAAGGCAAAGCTTGCTGAACTGGCCGACAGTGGCATTTTGCGGTTGGAAGACTTGCCGGGTGACATTGAATTGACGGCAATTCAACAAAATCAAGTAGATGTCCACATTAGTGATGGAGTTTTGATTAACAAAGAAAAAATTGCCGATGAATTGAAGAAAATAGCTTTCCCGATCTATTTTCTGGATTACGAAACGTGTCCGGCTGCTATTCCGCGATTTGACGGGTTCTCGCCATATCAACAAATCCCATTTCAATACTCGCTTCATATTCTTGATAATGTGAACGGCAAACCTCGGCATAATGAATTTCTGTCCATAACACCCGGCGATCCAAGTACCACACTCTACGCCTCGCTCCAAAAGCATATCGGGAATGTTGGCAGTATCGTGGTGTGGAGCAAAAAATTTGAATGCACAATCAACAAGGAATTGGGCGAACGCATTCCGGCGGCAAAACCGTTTTTGGATTCGTTAAACAGCCGCGTGTATGACCTGATGGATGTTTTTTCAAAGCAGCATTACGTTCACAAGGGTTTCAAGGGCGGCACATCCATCAAGGACGTGTTGCCTGTGCTTACGGACGTGTCATACGATGACCTCGCGATTAAAGAGGGCGGCACGGCTTCTCAAGGTTGGGATAAAATCACCTCAAGCGAGATTGGGCAGGCTGAAAAGGAAAGAATCGCTGCTGACCTAAAACTCTACTGTGAGCGTGATACATATGCGATGTATGCAATCTGGCGATATTTGAACGGCCTGATTTAGAAAGCTGACATTCTTTTCCAGGATCAACTATAGAAAAGCAAAAAAAGAACGATTATGATAAGTCACATATACATAAAGAACTTTAAGATTTTTGAGAATTTCACCTTACCACTCAATGATGATTTGAATATAATTGTTGGTAACAATGAGGCGGGGAAATCAACGATTCTTGAAGCAATAGCGTTATCTCTAACAAAAAGACTTAACGGACGGCCAATTGAATATGAACTTTCAGCACATTTGTTTAACAAGAAATGCGTTGACGCGTATTTGAAAGAAGTGACAGGTGGTGGCAACCCGGTGCCGCCAGAAATCGTTGTTGAACTATACCTCAAGGAGACGGCGGAATTACAATACTTGCGAGGAAATAATAATTCGCAAAAGACTGATTGCGTTGGCTTGAAGCTGACGATCTCGTTTGACGATGAATACGCCGAAGAATACTCAAAACTTCTTGAAAACCGAGCGCAAATAAAAGCCATTCCGATCGAATACTATAGAGTTCATTGGTATTCGTTTGCCAATAACGCGATAACACACCGCAGTCTGCCGGTCGCTATTTCCAACATAGATGCAACTACGATTCGTTTACAAAGTGGCACGGATTATTTCCTACAGGAGATCATAAACGGAAGTCTTGATGCCAAAGAAAAGATTTCGCTCGCGATTGCATATAGAAAATTGAAAGAGCAATTTTCTGCTGAGGCGGCTATCGTTGGAATCAATACGAAATTGACGCAAAAACAGGGTGCAATAACCAGTAAAAAGCTCGCGATTTCCATAGACACATCACAAAAAACAAATTGGGAAAGCGCCCTCATCCCTCATTTGGATGAACTGCCATTCCAGTTTATTGGTAGAGGTGAACAAAGCGCCCTAAAAATCATGCTTGCGCTTGAACGACAAGCAAAAGAATCGAATATCATTCTCATCGAGGAGCCTGAAAACCATCTTTCATTCACGTCGATGAGTATGCTAATTAAAAAAATATGCGAAAAGTGTGTTAGGAAGCAGATAGTGATTGTGACGCACAGCGCATATGTTTTGAACAAGCTCGGCATCGACAAGGTGATATTTCTCCATGATGGCAAATGTTCTAATTTGAGCAAGCTGCCGCCAGACACTCAAGACTACTTCAAAATACTTTCTGGGTATGACACATTGCGGCTTATTCTTGCTAGAAAGGCTATCTTAGTAGAAGGGCCTTCGGATGAACTGATCGTCCAAAAGGCATTTATTGCCAAGCATGGAAAACTACCGATTGAAGCTGGTGTTGATGTCATAAGTGTCCGGGGTCTTTCGTTTGCTCGGTTCCTTGATATTGCAAAGGAACTTTCAAATACTGTCGCCGTTGTGACCGATAACGATGGTGATTACACAAATAAAATTGAAAAGAAATACGCTCCATATTCCGCTGTTGGCACGATTAAGGTATATGCCGATAAAAACAATGATCTGAATACACTCGAACCTCACATTGTAGAAGTTAATAACCTCGACGTCTTAAATAAGGTTTTTGGCAAGGATTTCAAAAATAAATCAGAGGCTGTCGATTACATGATTGCCAATAAAACAGAATATGCACTCGCAATGTTTGGAACGCAGGAAAAGATAGAATTTCCAATATATGTCAGAGAAGCTGTCAGCTAAAAACAAGCTCGTGGTGGCGAGCGCCGGATCAAGGAAAACAACCTTGATTGTCGAGAAGGCCATTGCGCTGGCAGGAAAGCGGGTTCTCATAACAACATATACCAATGAAAACTTAGATCAGATAAGGACGTATTTAATTGATCGGTGCGGCCAAGTCCCAAAGCATGTCTCCTTGCTGTCATGGTATAGCTTTTTATTGCAGGACGGTATTCGACCCTATCAAAACTTTGTAACGAATGCCCCTCGAATAGACCAAATTTACTTCAGAGATTTGCCAAAAATTGCTCGGTTTGCTCCAAGGAGCGAACCGGTGAAGTATTTTCTGACAAGCGAAGGAAATATTTACCGTGATCGAGTTTCCGAGTTTGTCTGTGTTTGCGACGAATACTCTGACGGGCTAGTTGTTAAACGGCTTGAAAAAGTCTACGACCATGTTTTTATTGATGAGTTGCAAGATTTGGCGGGATATGATTTGACCTTGCTTGAAAGGCTTTTCGGTGCGTCTCTTCCGATTACAGCGGTAGGCGACCCTCGGCAGGGAACTTTTAGCACCAATAATGCAGCAAAAAATAAAAAGTATAAGAAGAGTGCAATTTTGGACTGGATTCTTCAGCATGAAAAGTCAGGACTTGTCACTATGGAAGAGAAGAATGATTGCTATAGATGCAACCAGGCAATTTGTGATTTTGCAGACGAGGTGTTTCCTGAATTTAAGAAAACAACGTCGATGAACGGAATAAAGACGGGACATGATGGGATATTCATAATCAAGGGATGTGACGTGTATAAATATTGTGAACGTAATAAACCGGTAATATTAAGGTGGAATAAAACGAGTGATACCATGGGTTTGTCCGCAATCAACATTGGCATGTCTAAAGGTCGTACGTATGAAAGGGTTCTGATATTTCCAACAAATCCAATGAAGCTTTTTCTAAAAACCAAACAACCCGATGATGCTGGTGACCGGTCTAAGCTGTATGTAGCTGTGACTAGAGCGAAATATAGCGCTGCATTTGTAGTTGAATGATTATAATACTTGCCAGATTTGGCAAGTTAACCCCCCTTTGCCCAATCCTCTAAATCATCAATACTGCCGGGGTGATATAAAAATATCAATCATCACCGCTTGTCCGGCATCCCAAACTCTTTTTTGAAGTGAGCGTATATGAGTGTGGCTGCACGTTGAGCTTTTTTGAGGTAGGTTCTAACATCGTCTAAGTCTCCCATATTGAAAATAAAAAAATCCACCAAATCAGACTTCTGATTCGATAGGCTTGCTTAGATTTTTATGAACGCCAGTATGGAATAAAAAGCTACGGGCTTTCCCGTAGCGTTGTGTGAAGTCCCCCCGTATTACTGACTGTTTCTTAAACGTTCGTTAAAGTCGGACGACCGCTCATCATCTTCAGTGAGCTTTCTCTCAAGCTCTTCTCTTCGTCGAGAAGTCATAATCGGGGGTGTGCCGGGGGGTCTCGATGATTGTATGAAGTGTTCTAAGAAAGCTGATTGCCGCTCCGATTCCTCATCGAGCTTCCTATCAAGCTCCTGTCTCTGTTTGTGGGTCATAATCTTTGTTTCCTTTCGATACTAATTTTGTTTGTCGGAGTGTTCTAAATGCATTGTATTATCTATCTTGATAGCCGTCAAGCGATGTCTGCCAATTATGATTATTGCATATACGGAGTTGCCGAGAGTTCGGGAAATCCCTCCGGCGGCTATTTCGAGGAAGAATGATCCTGTGCAGATTTTTACTTTGTTTTACACTCCGTTTGTGTGGCTTGACGCATGACTTTGGCAAAATCAACCTCAATGGCGGCGGCCATGCGGAGAAGCGTTTCCAATGTCGGATTCCGCATTTCGCGCTCGACGTAGCTGACCATTTGCTGCGACAGCCCGGCGCGCTCGGCCACCACATTCATGGAAAGCCCTCGTTTTTCGCGCTCTTGGCGCAAAATCTTTGCGACGCGGGAGCAAACGGCTTGTTGCGATTTTTTGTCTGATGCCACGCTAAGAAAATATCCTAATTTTTCTTGACAAGGCATCTAACTATAGTTAGAAGTAAATCATGTTTTTGCACGGACTCGGCCCCGATCCGCCCGTCAACGACGCGCAAACATACGCACTGGTTGGCTGCCCTGACATTTTGGAAGCGGATTACGGTTCACCGTCAATTCGTCGCGTTCTGAAGCAAAGACCAGGTGCATTTGAGAATTGAATATGAAAACAAAAAATCGTCGGTTGTCATCGGCGCTGTTCGCCGCGATGTTTGTTGTGGCTATGGTGGCCGCACCGGAGCGCAGCTTCGGACAGGGATACATAAATGTCATCCAGGGCATTGGACCGGTCAATTACTCACCATCGTTTGTGAATGACTTTGCTTATGCGGCCCTGAATGGGCTACCATCGTATGGAAGTTGGAACACCATTCCCAATGGTAGTCCGGTTGAAGTGTCAAGCATCTTCAATAATAACAATGCAACCGGTGATGCTATGTACTATGGGCTCATCGTCACGAATTCGACACCATTTACTTTGGCATCGGTCGTATGGTCCGCGACTAATAATTTCGGTTCCTATCCTGGCGGCACATTCGGCGAGGCTGGGGTTTCATACACCATGGAGGGAATCGGGATAAATGGATCTACCGTTTACTCTTCGGGAAATTCAACTACGCCTGTGTACGCCATATATGTGCTCGGGGTCAATTACAGCCTAGACATTGGCAATAATACTACGCAGGGTGGAGTGGTAGAATGGGCCCCTTCGTGCCCGATCGATTTTGCCGTCACATATACGGCTGCCGGAATGTCGGGAACATGGGACACTGAATATGTGATTCCCGAACCGTCTGCATTGGCCATCGCCACGCTCGGAGGCCTTTCGTTAATGGCCTTTGCGCGGGGCAGAAAAAAGTAACGGGTTGATTTGCACAAATACGCCAAGCTTGGCCTGGCGTATTTTTTATCCATATACTCTTATCTTCAGATCTCCTGTATGGAGCACTTGGAACATGTCCCGTTTTTTAATGCATACATGCCAGAATTGGCAACTTTACCCACCTACTTCTGCTCGCTTTAATTTCCTAAACTATCCGCGTGATATAGAAATATCACCCGCGCGGTCAGTTAGTCTTGGGATTGATTGCTGAACGAAGCTCATTAAGGCTAATTTTTATGGAGTTTCCAAGCATCAAAAGTTCGGAAAGCCAGGCTGTGGGGTCACCTACGTGAATACGCCACAACAATTGAGCCGCGAGGCCATCGAGGAGTTCAGAGCGATTTATCAGGAGGAATTCGGGGAGATACTGTCAGACGATGAAGTGCAGGAAATAGCCATGCGCCTGCTTCGTTTTTTCGGGATTATGAACAAAAATCAATGATGGCTCCGTTGGACAAAAAACCAGTCATAACCATCCGCGACCTGTATCCCCTCTACACTGAAAGGGAACTGGCCGAAGCGGAGGATAATATTGAGCGGTATCTAACGCTGGTGCTGCGTATTTTTGAACGCCGGGAGTTGCAGAAGGCTGAACAATTGACAGAAGACACTGATACGCTACCATGTGAAGTGTCGGCTTCTAATTCTTCATAATCATTCCATCGGCAATGTCACAATATATCGGCTACATCCGTGTCTCCACGGTAAAACAAGGGACAAAAGGCGTATCGCTACAAGAACAACGCGAGGGTATTTTGCGATATTCTGAGCGCAATCAACTCCCGATCGGCATCTGGCTTGAGGAAATGGAAACTGCCGCCAAGCAAGGGCGGCCGATATTCAATCAGGCGCTTAAACTTCTCCGCACCGGAAAGGCACAGGGCATCATTCTTCACAAGCTGGATCGTGGCGCACGCAATCTCCGAGATTGGGCGGCCATCGGCGAACTATCAGATCAAGGTGTCGAAGTCCATTTCGTGAACGAAAGCCTTGATCTCCAATCACGCGGCGGCCGGCTCTCCGCTGACATCCAAGCGGTCGTTGCCGCTGACTACATCCGAAACCTGCGCGAGGAAACACGCAAAGGTTTTTACGGGCGTTTGAAGCAGGGGCTTTACCCAATGCGCGCCCCCTTGGGATATGTTGACCATGGCAAGGGCAACGCTAAAACCATTGATCCGGTCATGGGGCCGTTGGTAAGGAAGGCATTTGAATTATACGCTACCGCCCGTTACAACCTTGAAACCTTGGGCACGGAGCTTTACCGGCTTGGCCTGCGTAATCGTAATGGCGGACTGGTGACTCGCACCGGATTATCCACACTGCTGAACAACCCTTTTTATATCGGCATTATCCAAATTCAAAAGACCAGCGAAACCTTCATCGGTATTCACGAGCAGATCATCGGCAAAATACTCTTTGACCGCGTGCAGGGGGTACTCACCGGCAAATTCAACGCGCGCAGCAAGCGACACAACTTCGAGTTTCGCCGGATGCTGTCTTGCAGCACTTGCAAATACTCACTCATCGGCGAGCGGCAGAAAGGGAACGTCTATTACCGTTGCCACAATAAACTATGTCCACAAACTTCAATCCGTGAGGACGTTGTCAGGATGGAAGCGGCACGGTTCTTCCAAAGATTCCGCTTTAATGAAAAAGAGATGGAGTATTTCAAAGCAAAGATTTTGAAATTAAAAACGACTTGGGCAACCCAACAGGAAGACGAGGCGCGCAATTTGAATATGAGACTTGCGCAAATCAAAGACCGGCTCAATCGTCTGACCGATGCCTACTTGGATGAAGCCCTCGACAAGATGATGTTTGAGGAAAGGAAAAAAAGTTTGCTGATTGACCAAAAGGCTACGGAAGCAAATCTGGCAAATTTAGCTCACAATGGGAGCGCTACGCCGGCCCGGTTGGATATTTTCCTCGAACTAGCTGGCAATGCCGGGTTGAGCCACGCCGTCGCACTTCCCGAGGAAAGACGTGATATGGTTGATATTTTCACCTCGAACCGTTTGGTGGACGGAAAAAAGATAGAGTTGGAGCCATCGTTGCCATTTCAGGAGATCGCCAACCGACCTCAATTTGATTATTGTACCCCTCAACAGGACATACCTCGAACTTGGGACCGCATTATTGATGTTCTGACAACATTAAACACGCAAGGCCTGTTGCCCGATTTGTCGTTGGTTGCTGGTTGTCTGCAACGGAAAGATGCGACCAATCCAACGAAGGATGGTCGAGATGATGGTATCGTCGTGGGGAAGTGAAGAAAGGGGTGATTACTTGCCAGAAGCGGCAAGAAAACAAAAAGCGCAGTCCCGCCTGAAGCAGAACTGCACTTCTAATTTGAATCCAAACGGATTACAGCGATTTCCTTCCCGCTGCCTTGACTTTTGCCCAACGAGCCTTCACTGCTGCCGAGATTTTGGCCTTGGCCGCCGCACTCATCTTACGTTTTACCTTTTTAAGACGCTTCTTCCTATTTTCTCGGGATGTTTTCTTTAAATCCCGCGAAGCTTCGACTTTCGCCCACCGTGCTTTTTGAGCCGCCGCAACCTTGGCCCGTCCGGCTGCGCTCATACCCTTTTTGGGTGCCTTGGCAGAAACCTGAGCCGGAGCGCCAAGAATCGAGGCCAGTTCCTTGATCAACGCTTCGATCTTCTCTTTAAGGTCAGCAGCGCGTCGTAATTGTGTAGCGGTTAATGATGATAATTGGATACTCATAGTGGGTTGAGTATATGGCTCAAGAAGGGGAGTTCAATAGGATTTTCGCAGGCTCTATGCGGCCAAAACACGCTGCCATATTGATGATAGATGGAGTTCGTGCTGTAATATACAATAATGTGCTTTAATACATACTTCTATACCGAGCCAAACCGGCTCGGCTTTTTTATAAAACTTGCCAATACTGGCAAGTTGACCCGTCTTCGACAACTGCTGTCAGCCGTCTATTGTGTGGCTCTGAACTCGCACAGTGTTCGTTCACCTTGCCACTTATGTCTTCGTCTCAACTTGCAAATTATTTAAGAACCAATCGAAAACGGCTCGGCCTTTCGCAAGAGGAAGTGGCTTTTATGTTGGGCTTCAAGGGCGTAGATAAGGGAATCAAGGTGTGTCGCGACGAAAAGTTTGCCCGCGAGCCAAGCCTTCAGATGGCGCTGGCGTATGAGGCGATATATGGACGGCCGGTTTGTGAACTCTTTGCCGGTCTGTATGAGCAGATCGAACGGGAAGTGGCTGAACGAGCCAAAATCCTCACTTACCGGAAAGATCGGAAGCCGAACCCAAAGAGGCGTCAGGCGCTTACAAATCTGGCTTCAAAAGCCGTTGCATAATCCATCGCAAACATGAATCAAAAAACGTCAGAACATTTTCGTATTTTAGCTGTCGCGCTTTCCGCCAGGGGTTTTGGTTTTGTCGTCATGGAAGGGCAGAAAACGATCATTGAATGCGGTGGCCGGGTGGCGGATGGGGACAAAAATGCCCAATCCCTTGCCAAGCTTGAAAAGCTGCTTGATTTTTACCGGCCCGGCGTATTGGTGCTTCAAGACGTGGAGGCCAAAGGCTCGCGACGCGCTCCCAGGATCAAAACGCTTAACCGGCAAATCAAAGGGGTGGCGGAGAAGCACAAGATCGAGGTGAAACTAATTTCAGGAAAACAATTGCGGAGCTCGCTGCTTGGCAATCCAAAAGGGACAAAACATGAAATGGCTGAAATGCTCGCGATGCAATTTCCAGATGAACTCGCATCGCGTTTGCCGCCGAAACGCAAACTGTGGCAAAGCGAAGATAGCCGCATGGACATGTTTGATGCCGTGGGGCTGGCCGTGGTGTTTCGGATGAACCGAGAGTTTGAAGAAAATGTAGCGGTCAGAATCTTACACGCCGTATAAACTCTTGCACGCCTCTTCGTAGCTTTCGTAGCTAGCGAAATTCTTGAATTGTGCCTTGATTGCAGATCGGCGGCGAGCCAACGAACCAGAATTTGGGTCGAGCAGTGTAATCAGACTCGGTTCATTTGCCTTTGCTGATGCGTAATCGGCGAGAAGGTGTCTGGTTTCCTCAACAACCGCCTGATGAGAGGCTTGAGAAGGATCAAACGGGGGAGTGACTCCGAATGGTAGTTTATGTACATGTCGTTCTCCAAACGCCCCCTTTGGTTGAAAATCCTTGATCACCAAATTTATGGCCTCGCTGTTGAATAGACCTGACAAATATAAGGCTTCTTCCTCCGTGGCAACTATCGCCCAGTACAATGTTTGATCAATCACCAGCTTTTGAAGGTCGAATAAATCAGTCTGAGCAAAGACAGAACACACATGCCCACCGCCAGCACCTGTCAGAACGATATACTTATGGGGCTGGATGACCTGTTGCGTGAGTTTGTTACGCACATTGATCAATCGTGCCAGATCGCCCACAGTAGCTCGGGGACCAATCGCGCTGCTTATCTGGTTGAACACGTTCTGAACTGCCGACCCTTCGGCGGCAACTGCTACCTGATCAAGAAACTGCCATTTGCCGGTTTCATCCTTGTGGATTGGCAGAAGCGCCTTAAGTGGTGCAGCTAAATCAAATGGGGTGAGCAGATTTGAAGTCAGAACGTCGAAAAGCAGGCGTTCTGAAACGACACAGGGTGTAATCTGGAATGTCTCCTGTTTCTTGGCATCCTTGACCGCGAAGGCAAGCCGACTAGTCATCCAATCAATGGATTTGATTTGCCAGCTACTTGACTGGCCGGTATTTGCAGTCGGTATTGCCTCAAAGAAAAATAAGGTTCGGGGCATAATATCAGCTCCCTGCCTAAAATTCGCAGGTTCAAAAAAACCCTCCATTTTGTCTGTGGACGTCGGTGGCTGCTCAGTCCACGCGGTCCGGTTGCCTTGCACATGACGATTGAACGTTAACGGCTCGAGGCCCGCCTCCGTGGCTAAGGCTCCCGGAATCGGGTCAAGTCGAGTTGGATCGAAATGGGCTTTCCGGCCAAACAGCACGACGGCGTTGTTGTTGAAAGTGCCTTTTTGGACCCTCCAGATTTCCTCGATGCCGAAATCGATGCCGGCAGCAGCCGTGTACGCTCCCAGCCGGAACGGATTATGATGGTGGCCATTGAGGACCGTTTCGGGGGTAATACAGCCAATAACGGCATGAGCTCTCAGATAACGGTCAACGGCGTGGAGAAGAAAAATGGTTGCGAGCTCAATGTGGAGGTGTGATGAACCGGGTGGTGTTATCCCGAATGCTTCCGCCTTTCTCTTCAACACGGCTTGGTATGGGTTGTGAGCTATCTTGCTCAAGGCGAGCCATGGAACATTGGAGACCAAGCCATTGAACTGTCCGCCGACAAGTCCGGGCCTGTAGCTGTTTCGCAAGATAAAGGCCCAAATGCCATTTTTGCCCTCACGGTTAAGCTCGTCCACCCTTGCTATAAACTCCTTAAAAAATCGTGATACCAACTCCTTTTGGGCGGTGGTAAGAGTGATTGAGGTAACTTCTAATATCGAATCGACCGCCTTGGAAACGATCGCGTCGGAAAGCCGGACATCCATCGGCTTTCCGCCAGCGGTCGCCATCGAATAGGTCCTTTCCAATAGGCTGTCGAACACCGGCTGGAACTCCGGAGTGAGAAGGAACTTCGGGAGATTAATCGAATGATCCACAACCTTAAGCACATAAAATTCCTGATCCTGTTCTTCCTCTACTGTATCGCTGAGTGGTGTTATCGCAAAGAGTGAGTCGGCATGGAACACCGGTATTGTAACAGGGGTCGTTCCGAAAGGTTCCAGCCAATCACGTGCCGCCACAACCCAGTTAATCTTCGAGAGAATGACGGCGAGCGGGTCAATGTCGAAGCCGGTGATGGCTTGAATGAGCAACCGTATTTTCTCTTTACGCTCCGCGCCTGCTGCCGTAGTCCCGATCAAAACCTTAGTTCGTTTTACGCCTTCAACAATCATCGTGCCAGAACCACAACACATATCGACAAGTTGCGGGAATTGGCCTTGAGGCAGGAGTCCAATCACCTTCTCAACTATGCGGCTAGCGAGCCAACTTGGTGTGGGTTCTTGACCGAGCAGAAGGCGTTTGGAGCGTTCCGCGAACTGGGCCATCATTTTTCCAAAGAGATCGTCGGATGGCGGCCTGTCGAAATCATACGCTTGAAGGTCCTGCTGAATGGCCCGTGCAGGAGCCAATTGTTTCTCAATGTACGGTGGTTGGTTTAGCCAACCGAAGTAATCGTATTCCACTAGATTGAGTAGGCCCTTGGATACAAAATATTGTCCGTTAAGTATGTCGCGAAGACCGGCATCGTCACTCACCAGGGCTTTCTTTTCAATGACGTTCGCACAAATCAGTTTTCCAAGGGTAAGTAAGTACAGTTCATCCGTATAATACTTGCTGCTGAAAAGCTCGGTATCGCCCTGATCGTGGAAATAACTGACAAACTTACACCAAAGCGATGTAATCAGGCTGGCATACTCTGGTTTCGCTGCGAAGGCCTCTTGAACTAAGATTTCAAGATCGGCAGTGTGCCTGGCGCAGAAGGGGCTGTCGAAACCTAAATCGCTGGCGATTGATTCAGCCTGTAGAGGTCTGGCCCCCAGCCTTCCCAGAAATTTTGTAAGGAAGGATACCAAGAGCCGAGCCTCATGGTCGTCCGCCTTGGAAAGATCAAGCTTCTCGACTTCCTCCAATTGAATGTTATCTCGGGTAAGAGGTGCGGTTGCGGACGGGTGCTGGATGCGAACCGCGTAGGCAAACCAGCGAACAGTATCGGACAAAACTCCCAAGACAAGATCCGCCGGGTGGCCGGCATTTATCAATGATGCACAATAGTCTTTAACCTGCCCGTATCCCTCGTCAAATTTTGGCTTGGACGTTAAGTCGGATTCGTATTCAATTGCCGTCAAACCAACCAAGTTGTCCACAAAGCCAATCGACTGCTTCGCGCTGCGAGAAAGAGTAAGGGCGGTTTCACTGCTCCGGATATGACGCTCAACCCAACCGGGGACATCAGGAAAAACAGAACGCAGGTACGACGTGAAGCTGTCACGGATGATTTGTTCGTTTTTACCTGCGGAGATAAGTTTGAGGCCAGATTGAAGACATTCGACCGCCGCTATGAGAGAAGGAGATTGTTTCATCGTGGTGCGGTTCTTTTCATTAACTCACGCTGTCTAATCGTGTCAAGTGCCTCCCGTTTGTCGTGGGGAACGCCGTTACCAAACATCACCCGGACAACGAGCTGGTCAATGGCTGCCAAAACTGGTGCAATTTCCTGACCTTGAGATAGCTCTGAACCAAGTTTTTCGAACGCATTCCACTGTGCGCTAGTAAGCTTGGGAATCGGCAGGCGGCGCAGATGAGCAGCCTCAAGTTTCAATGCACCGCCACCCATTACCGTGCCGGTGAGCTCCATCGTCGCCATGCACCAACTGCTGTTTAAGATCGCAAGCAAAGCGAAAGGACTGATCGTTGCTCCTTGGTCGAGCCACAGGGTTGAGAAATTGGCATCAATTAAGACACGTTCGGGCGCATTGATATAGGTCTTTGGGTGGCCGTAATTGACGCGAGCAACAAACAGGGCCGGTCGATGTCGAGGCGTGAATTCCGGCAACATATACCAGAAACGAGGGGATGATGTCGGCCGGTTGTGATTGATTTTTCGCGCATTTGTCTTAACTGCCGACATATTCTGGATATACTTGGGTTCTTCAGACGTGCCTACATTCGTCTGTCCGCCACGTCTCACAAACTGAGCCAGTTCGTCCGGCATAAGCTGTAGCCGGTGCTGCCAGTTGTGCTCTTCGGAAGATAAGACCCCTGCGTCCTCCGGAAGCACATACCGGTTGAGTACCAACACCCGGCCTTTAAGTGCTGTGGCATCGAGACGAAATCTCTTAGGCAACTCCGACTGTCGGCGTAAAACTGGCAATACGCAATCCGACGGCAGGCTCACCGTTTCGAGGCCGATGATCCGGTCAGGCGTGGCAATTAAAGCATTGCCAACTGTGCGTAACGCGTCCACGTAAAAAAACTGATTTGCCCCCGTTCGCAAGCCCTGCCCGATTTTAATACCCAATTGTGCCGGAGATACAAATGGCGTGTGGCAGTCAGTCCCGAGCCACGCGGCAAGCGTTGGAGGGATCACGGGCTGAACAATATCTTCATTGGTCGAAACATCCGTCTGCTTCGACGAGAGACCGCCTTCGAGTCGGGAGAGCCAACTGGTTCTCGAAGCGCTTCTTTTCAAATCCTCGGCCTTTTGCTTGAGGGGAATCCATGTCAGATTAAGCAAATCTCCGGGCTTTCCTTGCCGTTTAGCCGATTGGGTGCGTAGCAGTTCCGAAAACCTCACTTCCGGGTTCGGATCTGCGCTGAATAATTGACCCACGATGCTTGATTGGTCCGTAGCTTCAGACAACACTTGGGCAAGAAGAAAGCCTTCGTCATTCCAGGAGAAAGCCGAGTCCCGCCTTTTGATCCGCTCCGCAATGACGAGTGTCGTTTTAACCAAGGCATCCTTGAACCATGTGGCATTGCAATCTTCGATCACATAGCGAATCTTAAACCAGCGCAGCAACAGATATTGGATTATTTGGGCGTAGTCGCGGGAAAGCCACGCCTCGGGCACAACCATGGCCAGAATGCCGCCAACACGCGTGAGCATGGCGCAGAGAAGCCAGGACGGCACAGCCAAGTCCGACAATCCAGAATAGGACTCTATGAGAAGTCGGAACAAACGCCGATCTTCTTCGTCGAGACTCGGGAATAGCTCCACGGTTTTGAACAGGTCATTGCGAATTGTGATGCCGTCTGGCACATTGACATCTCCATTCGTGCCGCGTGACAAGCTCTGGTACCGCACGTAGGGCGGATTGGTTATCACAAGATCGTAACTCATTGCTGGTGCGCTGCTGAGCACCTTTCGGCTGAACGAATTGCCGCACACTAGATGGATTTTATTTTCGGGAATATTGTCAAACCGGGATGAAACGCGCCGATGAACTAAAGGGTCTATTTCAATGCCAACAGCGATTTCCGGTTTGGCGCCGGCCTGAAAACAGGCCTCAATCATGTCTCCGTCGCCGCTCATGGGATCGATGATGGACTTGGCCTTCCGGGCGTCGGCAAGGTAGGCCAAAAGTCTGGCCAAGCGAATTCCAGTAAAATACTGACCAAGACGCTTCCTTCTAGCCGAATCTATTGGCGATGCGGACTGGGTTGTGGCGACTGTACCCATGTCAATTTTGCGTTCCGCGAGCGCGACTGTAAAAAGTATCCGCGTTCGTTGTTACCGATATCCCCGATTCGAGACACCGAGCAACGTAACGTGAATACAGGCGTTCGACTGTCCGCTCTTTAGGTCCAAGCCGCTTGTTGCTGGCTTCAGCGAGAAAATGCTGCATGATGTGCTCGCCGCGGCCATCATTTGAAAGCACACAACTGTTTCGTTGACTCCCGTTACGAGTCAAAAGGAAAAGAGGGTCATTCCTTACTGATACGTTCGATACAGTTTGTTTGAAACTCGGCTGGAGTTTGTCCAACAAGCTGGACGCCTTTACGGTGAAACCCGCCCCAGTGTAAGCACTCGTCAGAGCCTGCCAAATGGAGGCTTGGGCTGAATGGAACGCCACAGTCGCACGGCCATTTTGTTTCAGAACCCGACCAATTTCCTTGAATACGCCTGCCATCATTTCAGCATAGTCCGCGATACTTTTCTTTTGTGAGGGGCTAACGATAATCTCTTGGTCTCGGTCCGTAGTCTTGCCTAGCCACGCTTCACTGATCTGATTGATCTCAGCATAGGGAATATAGCCGCCGAATGGCGGGTCGGTGAAAACATAATCGACGCTTGCGTTTTTCAAACGTAGCTTGCTACTGCTCGCGTTGAACACAACAACCTTGCTCCGGCTGCCGTGTACGGTCGCAAACGCCTCCTTAAACGTTTTGATTTTACGCCTGATTCCTTCAAAGACATTTTTCTCGACTGGTATGCTACTGACGTAAAGCACTCCAGACTGAGCGCCCGTCAGGACAAAATCCTGATCGCCGTTTTTTACAACGACACGTGTCATCAAGGTTGAGTGAGCGGTATTGTAACTCAAAACTAAGAGCCGAAGTGCGTCTTGGATTTCTGCGGGGAACGAGTCGATCCGCTGCCAAAGCACAGACAGGGCGATGAGGTTTCGTCGTGTATAAAAATGATGAACGTGACTGATGCCAGCATGGTATCCACTCCGGTAGAGATCTCCCCATTGCATTTCCAGGATCGGAACGGGTGCCGGAACCGATAATGTTTCGATCCGTTTAATGAGTTTCAGATCGGCAGCGTCTGCCGGACGGACCCAGTTGACTCCTCCTGTGCTGCCGTACACACGAACCGGTAAACGTTTTTTGCGTAAGATTTTTCTGCCAAGCAGAGGATCAAATACTTTCTCCATGCCTCGCTCCAGCTTATTCATCGGCGCTCGGCATGCGCATTTAGGGCAGACAAACGTGCTGGTTATGTGCAAAGGCTTTGTTTTCACCGCTACATCCCAGAACCTGCTCTCTTTGCCACAGGCGGGACAGATAACAAGGTCTGTCCAGATGACGTGGCGGATTTGTCCGACCTTTCCACTAGGATCTTGAGATTGGTATAGGCGGGGGTGTGAAGTGCTGGTCTCATCAAGGAGTGCATGTGCGGCCGCTTCGAATGCTTCTGGAGTCGGCGGGTTGCACATGGTGCGGGAAACGAAGGCACCAAGAGTGCCAACCTCGTACAATGTGGCATGGCGGGGTCCCCACACTGGCGACGCCCCCAGCTCTGCGGCGATGCGCTTCATTTCATCGGTGGGGTTATCGCAGAGCAATGCGGCCAAACCAGTTGTGCCGCTTCCGGCGAAGGTGTCGAGCACGGTGTCGCCAGGTTTTGTGTGGCTGGCGATAAACACGGCTGCGGCTTCAGGAGAGATTTTCGTCGGGTAAGGAAAGGCATTGTAGAGCGGCCCTGTGCGGGTGGAAGGCAGCGGTTTTGCGTAGAGCCTGGCCAACTGCGCATCGTGTCGTTTGCCGTTTCTGGCCCTGCAAGCATCTGACAAAAGGCTTACAGACGCTCTCTTAGAATTTGCCATAATATCATCATACTACATTTGGGGGTTGGACATCCATAGTCCAAGGCCCAGCCACCTGCGGCCCGCATTAAAACAAACCACAGATCCGTTCACCTCGTCCGCCCAGCCTGAAAGAAACACCCAATGTCTCAGAGGCATTGCGCCAAGCAATTGCCCCTTGATCCTGCCAAGGCAGCACATCAATTTCAAATCCATCCGGATGGCGTCGGAAGAGAATGGCAGTGTTTCGATAGTCGAACCCCCCTTGAGTTCGGGTTGGCAGATTAATCCGTTCCATCGCGTTATGCCCGTGCCATGTCAGAGGTCTATCTGTCCAACGGCGGTTTCCGAGCGTCAAGGAAGGATGTCCAATCGTCTCATGTGCCGAACCATAATGTGCGTGCGAAAAGCCAAAAAAGAGATTGGCCCCCCGGGGGAGCTCAAGTTGGTTGTGTGATCCACCTGAAGACATTGATCCGGCTTCCACCCAAAAATGGTCGAAGTTTCTCGGAGTAAGCCGGCCACCAACAATCTCGTCCCAGAAAACTGGTCGTCCAGACGGAACGATTGCCCTCTCCTCGAGCTCAGGGTCCGGTTCTATTAGCCTTGGACGTGGTCGCTCCCAGAGCCGTTCGTAGTCGCTGAGCAAGGCGGGAGTTAGCACCTCTGTCTCCTGCGTAAGTGCCTCCCATACCGATTCCCAAGTATTATTATCAGGCACCTCGTACCCTGCGGTCACGACTTCGGTGTTATAGAGCAATGCGCTTTCGGTGAGGTTAGCCGATCCCACGACATAACTCTGCCTCTCTGGAGCGTCAAAAAGATACAGTTTAGTGTGGTATGCTTTTACAGGCCTTAGATTTCGATTCCGGATAGCATCGGCATTTGCAACACGTAGTTCGCTTAACGGAAGGTCTCGCAAGAACCGTAGGGCATCTGGCTCTGTTAATCCAAAGTCGGGTGACGTCACGAAATTTTTTGGACATTTATCCCATTGCCGCGTGCCCATTCGTTGAACGATTCGCCCCACTAGTCGGTTGCAGCCCCTGAGCGTGGAATATGCGACGGCCCAACGGAGCCTGGTGATACTGGCCTCCACGACTTCGTCAAAGGCGAAGAGCACTTGGCTGGGGCGCTCCTTGGTCTGCGCAAACACCTTCATAGGTTAACGCCAGACATCAGGCTAATTAATGATTTTGGATCAAAGGGCAGACTCATACATCAAGCCCTAATGTTTTGAATAGTTCTCGATTTCGCTCGTGACTGTCCTTTAGAAGCTTATCGTAAGAAATGATCTCAACATAAGCTTTGTGTGTGCGATTAAAACCGAAATAGCCAAGTTCGTCTGGCAAGAGATCAAATCCACTGTCTTCTGCAATTGTGCGCAACGCTGAGGTAAGGTCAGCAATTATGTAACAATGGAAAACCGCATTCGTATGAATCGGAATTTTTCTCCCCCTATCGTCCTTGATTTCGTGATCGCGCAATTTCTTAATATAGCGAAACACTTGTTGCACTGGACTTTCTTTGAAGCCTTCCCGTTCCGCGCGTTTGAACTCCACAATTACTGCCGAAGTGATAGGTTTTTGTTCAGAAGGTGCAAAGACCCCCGGATGATTAAGAATAAAAAGGTCTGGCTCATCGCCAGCGTCCTTATTCGATGAGAAGGCACGAATCGGTTTGTCAGACGCAAGAAATCGGTGATAAGCCAAACGTTCATCTATAATCCAAAGGTTCTGTTTGTCTGCTGATACCTCATCAGATGTTTTTCGCATTGGGAAGATGATTTCATGGATTTTATCCTCTTTGGGAAAGTGACCATCTTTGGAGCCAACCTGTGCTTCTAGAAGGTCAAGGATTATTCTTCGATGGATTACGCACTGTGCGAGACGGCTTCGAGCAATTTCATTGGCCTTTTCCAAATACAGAGTTTGGAGTTCTTTGTATTTCCTGCTGCCTTTTATATTTTCATCTTTCTCCAAAAGTATCTTTTTGACTTCTGCTCGCGCATTCAGATCCTCTCGAAATTGTATTTCGTTTAACTTGGCCAAGATGTCATTGTCTTCCTCGTTCTCGCGGAACTCTTTAATATATGTATCAATCTCTTTCAGTATGGGGCGGTATTCGGGATAGTGTTTTCCAACAAGAGCTTCAATCTTTCGCTTAATTCGATCTTCTACATCGCTGAGCAAAGGCCCGATCTCAATCTCAACGGCTTGGATGACGGCATCAATAACGGCCTTTTCGGTCGGCTCACGTTCGGACTGCAAATCACCGTCGCGGGCAAGATTAAAGGCTGTTCGCTCGGCATTCACACGCTGATCCAAGAACGGGCTTGAAACGTAAGCTTGGAAAACGAAGTGTTTTCCTTCCGGTGATCTGAACTTGGAAGGAACGTAAGGGATATAGTTGCTCAACGTAATGTGCTGAACGTCCCGACCGTTCGCGCAGAGATGAATGGTGTGTTGTGAGGATTCGCCAGCAAAAACACGCACATAATTTATTACAAGGGCAATGCCACGACATTTGATATTCAATCGCTTTGATTGAGCTTCAATTTCTTTCCGATACAGATCGTTTAGCAAAATCACGTCTTTTTCATCATCATCTCGCAGCACAATCTTTGGGCAGTTTGGACTCATTAACGAGGACAAGCAGTGCTCGATGATCCGCTCTGCGATTGTTCCGGCCGTTCTCGGACATTCTTGTTCGTATCTGTCGGCGAACGACCGCAGTTCAACAGTGGTTTTGGAGTCGTTGGCTCTTTCTGGGGCGAATTGAGGGTTTGAAATGCCGTCTTTTGCTAAACTGAAATCGAAGCTGCGTTTAAAAAAATGCCCGTTGTCCCTAAACACGCTGTTCACATGCACTGAGTCGAATGCTTTCAGCCACATGAATCTGCCGACTCCTTTAGCTCCGCGCGATTTTTTGTAATCGGAATCGGACAAATCAAATGATTCAAAATTGTCCTTATTAAAGCCGATGCCGTTATCCTCAACTGTAAAGCCAAGAATTCTGCGGGCACTGAGTCCATCTCCTATGAGCAACGGCTGCCGCTGTTGATGGGGATCACGGTGAATATGAAGCGTTATCGTGCCATCTTTTCGCTTGGCATCCTCAATGGCGTCAAAGCTGTTAATCAGAGCTTCAAAGACAGGGAGAAGAGCACGATAGTGAGGTAAGACAATGTTGTTCACTCGCCCTTGGAAATTCAGTTTCATAGCGGATAAAGAGGGTAATCCGTTGGATAATGAGAGGTCAATCTGCATTTTTTGAAGGGGTTCTCCAAGCGGTTTGAGGATTGGCCGGACAACGCCGTAACTGGCCGCCTTTCACAAAAAGGCAACGACATTTGATTCGTTGCCTTTGGCTATTTTGGGCATTATTTCGCCAGTTTCTTGAACGGGTCATAGCCCATATGCGCGATAATCCGCGCGTGATAGGGAGCGGTCGGGAACAGCCGGTCACATTCCCAAAGACTCAAAGACCTTGGGCTAACGCCCAGTATTCGAGCCGCTTCCGATTGCCGGATGCCTGCTCCAAACCGTTTCTTCTTGAGATGCTGGCCAAGGGTCGTAGGCTCCTTTGCGATTGGAAAACTGCGAGTCCAGACGGGCGCTACATCTTTGCGCGGCACGCTCACAAGCCGGTCGCAAAAAGGCAACATCGCGCACGCCGGACGGCAAGATGCCACATGAGTCGAGAAGTTCACCACGTGAAATCCAGAATTATCTGGGCCGGATATCCGGGCCGTTGCTGGACCGGGTGGATTTGCACGTGGAAGTGCCGCCGGTGAAATTTCGGGAAATCGCCGGCGATCGGACGGGTGAAACCTCGGCGCAAATCCGCGAGCGCGTCGTGGCCGCGCGCCGCCGCCAGCACGAACGGT
>Ga0116111_1000261_pt1 | contig 45578 bp, 33 predicted proteins | sample June2015DPH_8_10_FD_89720 | JGI IMG/M metagenome (GOLD analysis project Ga0116111, IMG submission 89720) | Peatland microbial communities from SPRUCE experiment site at the Marcell Experimental Forest, Minnesota, USA - June2015DPH_8_100 | ecosystem: Environmental > Terrestrial > Soil > Wetlands... | reverse complement strand
TTCTCAGTCGGAACTAGAGGTAAATGAAGCGGGAGCAAATTCTCATCGAAGCGTTGCCCTACATTCGTGAGTTTTACGGATCGTTCGTCGTCATCAAGATTGGCGGCCACGCGATGATCGACAAGCGTCTCATGGAGGGCATCATCGAAGATATCGTGCTCTTGCGGTACGTCGGCATGCAGCCGGTACTCGTCCACGGCGGCGGACCCGAGATCAGCGAGAAGATGGAGCAGATGGGTAAAAAACCTGAATTCGCCGCTGGCTTACGCGTCACCGACGAAGAGACGCTGGAGATCGCCCGCATGGTCCTTATGGGCAACATCAACACGCGCCTCGTCGCGCTCATCGGTAAGCACGGCGGCAAAGGCGTCGGGTTGTCCGGGAAGGACGGACGCATGATCGCCGCGCGAAAAAAAGGCCCTCAGCGGGTGGTCTATGAAGGTATCGAGCAGGAGGTCGACCTCGGCTGGGTCGGTGAGACAGAAGTCATCAACCCAGAGATCCTAATGATCATGGCCGAGAAAGGCTATATTCCCGTGGTTGCCCCCATTGCGGTCGATAACGCGTGCCATAGCCTCAATCTCAACGCGGACACCGTCGCCGGAGATATTGCGGCAGCGCTTGTGGCCCGCAAGCTTATCGCGCTGACCGACGTCAGAGGCATTCAACGCGACCAGAGCGATCCCGAAACGCTCATCTCGCGGATGACGTTCGCAGAAGCGCAGCGCGCGATTGAGACAGGGAGCATCAGTGGCGGAATGATCCCCAAAGTGCACGCGTGCATCAAGGCCCTCGAAGCGGGGGTTCAAAACGCCCACATCATCAACGGCAATTTCCATCACGCGCTCCTGCTCGAGCTGTTCACGGACAAAGGCATCGGAACGATGATGGTAAGGGGGTAAGCCTAGCGGCCACCGCATCGGCTGGCTGGCGCGCTGGGAACATGCCAATGAGAACGATTCGCGAAGTAGAGTTGCACGGACACATCATTGACTCACTCACGTTAACGCGGGTGCTCGACAAGATCATGGATCTTGACGGCGAGTTCGAGATTGTCACCTTCACGATCGGCGAGCACAAGAGCGACCCGAGCTACGTCAGGCTCGCGGTCAAGGGACGCGATGAGGCACATCTTGACGCTATCATGAGCGACCTTCACCGCCTCGGAGCCCAGGTTCCGGAGATCGAAGACGTCCGTTTAGGAGCCGCCGACAAAGACAAAGCCGTCCCGAAAGGGTTCTATTCGACGACGAATCACCCCACTTTTATTTATCGCCGCGGCGCTTGGATTCCCGTGGAGGACATCGAGATGGACTGCACGATCGTCGTTCGCGACGACCGGGCGCGTTGCACGCCGCTTCACCAAGTGGTGAAAGGGGACCAGGTCGTGCTCGGCCAGCGCGGCGTCCGTGTTATTCCCCCTGAACGACCGCGTTCTCGCTCCCTTTTTGAGTTTATGGGTGGCGCCGTGTCGTCTGAGCGTCCTTCAGCGACGCTTATACGCCAAATCGCCATCGAGATGGTGCAGGCTAAGGTGCAAGGCAAGAAGATCGCCGTCGTTGCCGGACCGGCGGTATCACACACCGGCGCTGCTGAGGCGCTGGCGAGCATCATACGCCGTGGGTACGTCGATGCCCTTCTCGCCGGCAATGCACTTGCGGTTCACGACATCGAGCGTGACCTGTTCGGAACATCGCTCGGCCTCGACATCAAGACAGCCGAACTGGTCAGCGAGGGGCACAAGCACCACCTCTACGCCATCAGTGAGGTGATCCGCTCCGGGTCGATCAAAGCGGCTGTGCGCCAGGGGCTCATCAAAAGTGGCGTCATGTACGAAAGCGTCGTCAATAACGTGCCATTCGTGCTTGCTGGGTCCATCCGCGATGACGGCCCGTTGCCCGAAGTCATCACGGATACGATGGCGGCTCAGGATGCCATGCGGGAGCTTCTCAAAGACGTTGACCTCGTGCTTATGATGGCCACCATGCTGCATTCCATCGCCGTCGGGAACATGCTCCCCTCGTACGTCAAGACGATCTGCGTCGACATTAATCCAGCCACCGTGACGAAGCTCATCGATCGCGGGACGGCGCAGGCTATCGGGATCGTCACGGACGTGGGCACCTTCCTCCCCGCGCTTGCAGCGGAGCTCGAGATTATCGACGTCGAATAATTTTAGCGATCGATGCGTGCAACGTCCTGCGTTTACCGTGCTGTGTGCACGGCGTCTTTGATGCTGCTGCAGGGAATCAGCCTGCGTCTTTGATCACGGGCGAAGCAGTCGGGTTGAACGGATTTGTGCGCAACGCCAAGGAGAAGAGGTACGAATATCGCTTTAAGAGGTGCGCCATGTACTTTAGCCACTCGGAGGTGAGCGCGCTGTATGCTCGTCCTACATCACCAGCAAGGTGTCGGTAATCACCGCCGGGCAGGTGCGCGAGGTCGGCCCGGTACTGCAGCTCATCAGCGACGTGGAAGACCGCCCAAAGCTGTTCGGTGAAGGCTTCCTGTTCGAGGAGGTTCGGATTTTCAAGAAGACGGAGCAAAAACGTCCGCTGTGAGACGAGAAAATTGCGAAGGTTCTCTAGGAAATGCAACGCTTTTGGGTCGCCCTTCTCGAAAAAGAGCTTGTATTCGTACTTTTTCAGGCGCAAACTCGCGTCGGCAAAGTTGCGGCTCGTCCACGTGCCATTCAGCAAAAGCTCATCGCGAATCCTCCCGACTTGCGCGTCAAAGCCCGAAAACGCTTTCAGGAGTGGGATGCCCACCTCGCTGAAGTAGACACCGATTACCATGTTTAGTTTGGTGAGTTGACTCCGCTTTTCTTGCCGGCTTATTACCCAATCAACGACGAGGACGACAAGAAGCACCTCGATAGGAAGAAAGGCAACGTCGCCAAGTCCATAGATCTCGATACACGCTAAATCGTGGAATAAGTAGAAGTGAACCAGGTAGAGCAATACAGAGAGCGCAATAAGAAGGAGGCCGAAATAAACCCGCTAGCCGATCTTCATCTGCCCCTCACCCTCGCAGTGACAGCATTGTATCTCCCATGTCAATAGCTCTAAATATAGTCTCGGTCAGCCGTAGCGGACACACGGCGGTCGGATGGTCGCGAGATCAGGCCGCCGAAACCTCCTCAGCGGGGCAAAGCAACGTCACGTCGTGAAACGGTACTAGATGGCGGCCACGCCGTCGTCTCACAGCTCCCCCCTGCCAGGGTGCACAGCGTGCGCAGAGCAAGGAAGGTGTCAACCACTTGATTCAATCTGCGGCCCATAATTGAGCACGAAAATCCGATTTGCAAGCCGCACGCCAGCTCGTTCAATGCGATTGGTCGTCAGCTGATCGTTGGGTATGGTTCGACTGAAATGCTTGAATAGGTTCTCTTTGTCGCCGCGAAGCCTCGGCACGTCGTCAAAAAGGCCCTCGCGCGCTGCACGCAGCTTACACAAGACCCCCCGAACGCCTAGCTTGGCGGCAAAGCCGAAACTGAGCACCTCAGACACGACGAGCGAGGGCACGAATCTTAGCACATCGCCGGTCGACAGGTATTTTCTGAGAAAAACGTAGCGCCCCTTCTCCAGCAGAAATAACTTCTCCGGAGCGACATCGAGTCGGTAATCGTGTCGAATGATTGACGTAGGGACGTAGAGCGATTCAAATCCTGCAAGATACGCTTTGCACGTGAAATCAAGATCATCGTGATAAAGAAAGAGGGCCTCATCAAAGCCGCCGAGTTGCAGAAACTCGTCTCTGCGCACGGCGAAGCAGCACCCTGAAACGTAGCTCACTGGCTCCGACACGGTGCACGCGTCTTTGTCTGCCCCATACCCCCTCGTGAATGCGAGGCCGGTGAAATGCAAGATGTTTCCGCAGTTACCGATTGTGGAACCGTCGTAGATCAAAATCTTAGGGGTGGTTAGTAACCTTCGGCGCCCGATAAGAGGCTGTATAAGCGTGTCTAACCAACCCTCCTCGGCGAGCGTATCGGGATTCAAGATGACGACAAAATCGCCTGTGGCACGAGCTACGCCCTGATTGTTCGCACGGCCCCACCCGTAGTTTTCGTCGTTTTCGAGCAATTCTACCGACGGGAAACCTTCTTTAAGGATTCGAACGGTGTCATCGCTTGAATGGTTGTCAACCACGACGATCTCGAGCCCGTAAGCTGTTCGACCCCGCCGCGCATAGATAGAATTGATGCACGCTTCGACGTAGTCAGCGCTGTTGTACGTCACGATAACGATACTAACGAGATACTCATCGGCCATTTCACGACACGCTACAAAGGAAATCAGCCACGGTCTGCCAGCGACGTCTCACTATGAGCCTTGAGCGCAGCCGCATATGACGCTTTTCCCCCCAGCCAGCGCATTCAGCGGGCGCTCACCTTGTGGCCCGCGCGTTGATATCCTGGACGGACCACAGCAAGAGTGCTGCAAGCATCCCATAAAGACCCACGGCGACACAGAAGAGCCACCCCAGCATATAGATGGTGATCAAGTTGTTGGTGCGATTGAACTCGTCAAGCGCACGAAGAAACAGGAGTACCCCCGCGCCCAAAAAGAAAAGCCCCGGAACGCCGAAGAAAAGGATTGGGTGTTTTTGCGCGACCACGCGAACGATCGAGTTGATGACATCGAGTCCGTGACGCACGGGGCCCTTGCTCGAATCGCGAATACCGTCATAACGGGTCACAATTCCCGCTTCTCTGATTTTGAGCTTGCTATCGGCGGCCCTGATGATGATCTCAGAGCTCACACCCATACCATTCTGATTCACGTCGATCGCGTGAAGCGCCTTCCGTGAGTATGCGCGAAACCCGCTTTGCGAATCGGTCAACCTCAACCCTGAGCTCAGCATTGTTGCGCGATCGAGTACCTTCATCCCAAATTTGCGGTAGCGAGGAATCGTCCGGTTCTTCACCCCGCGCGCAAAGCGTGAGCCAATCACGATATCGGCGCCGCTTTCTCTCATCTCGTCGATAAGCTGCGGGATGTCATCGGGATTGTGTTGTCCGTCCCCGTCGAGCGTCACAAGCACGTCGACGTCGTAGTCTCGCGCTATTTCAAAACAATCGCGTATCGCACTGCCGTACCCCTCGTTCGTGAGGTGCCGGAAGACCTCGGCGCCGACCAGATCAGCCACATATGCGGTACCATCATCAGAGCCGTCGTCGACGACGACGACTCGGTCGGCGTGGCGCCGTGCACGGGCGACAACGCTACCTATGGTGAGCTCTTCATTGTACGCGGGGATCGCCACCATGCTGCCGTGTGCGTTGGTCGCCCGCATGGCAGCGCCGGACGCACGACTAGCAGGCTGCGTCGCGCCGTCGAATTCGTTTTGAAAGGGCATCGTTGTGGTTCATGCGACGTGCAGGGCCGCACACTCTCCCATTTTCTTTGGGTGCGCTCTGTTATAAATAGATACATGACCTGACACTGCTCTGCTTGCCGCCCTTGCACCACAAAAAACCAGCCTCAGCCCTGATGCGCCAGTTGCTCCACACCGCGCAGAGTGCCGTTCATCACGTAAGTTCCGAAGATGCTAACAAAGGGGATCAAGCACAGAGCGGGCTTGAGTGGCGATGCAACCGCCCGAAGTTCAAGCGAGTCAGCGCCTGAAAAGGCCTGGTTTCTGACGATGGCTGCCAGACACAGAATATCCGCTTCGGCGCTTAGCGTTATCAATAAGACGGGGAAGCTATGAGTCGCGTGAAACGGAGGTATGGATACGCCTTATTAATTAAAAATCGGCTAAACGTCAGCGTTGCGATACTCAAGCCGACGGCGTATGGAGGTTGACTACAGAACGAGGCTGCGGATCTTCAGGACGCGCAATCGCGCTCAACTCTTTAGGATCTGAAAGTGTTTTTCAGTCAACGGGCTCTGATCCGATCCCATAGTGTGCGCGTATATTTCTTGCAAATATCTAATGTGTGATTCCCCCCTCCATGTGCCTTCTCTTGCATCGGTTGCTGCATCGGTTGCTGTGTTTGCGGCCCTTTGGTTGTGATGGCGGGCCATTTTTTCACCTCCCATGAAGCTAATCTCTGACTAGGCAACGCAGCAGACCTTAAAGTGGTGTTTTCGACATATGGCTGCTGAGAATGCCCGGAATAGAAAGCAGAAACATGCAGCCAGTCACCTGCTGGATGATAAGGGCGGCACCGAAGAAGTCAAGGCCAGCGCTGCCTAGAAACACACCTGAAGAACCACAGGGACAAAAATTATCTTTTTCAGTTCCCAATCATTCAAGGTAACGGGTTGCACAGCAAACGTCACCTGTTTGCACTTCCTGAAAGATTGCATCTATTTTGTCGCTTACGCGTGCCCAAGAATGGTACTTCTTCACAAATTCGCGCGCCTGGCGCCCGATTCGTTGCTGTTTGGCCTTGTCCAGCAACAGTCCTTCCACCTGATCGGCAAATTCGACAGGACTGTCCGCGATACAAAGATGGTCGCCGGGTGTAGCGTTAATCCCTCGTACACCGATTGAGGTAGTGACCACAGGCTTTCCCATGGCCATCGCCTCCAAGACCTTGTTTTTTATTCCCATTCCCGATACGAAAGGAGCAATTACAACTGAAGCACGGGCAACATACGGACGCACGTCCTCCACGAATCCCGTCACGCAAATTGACGGGTCCTTGGCGAGGGCGCGAATGGCAGGAGGCGGATTTTGACCGACCACGAATAGCTTCAGGTTTGGAAATCGCCGCTTGAGCGTGTCGTAAACCTGAGAATGAAAATACTTTATCGCATCGACGTTTGGAGTGCTGGACATGTAGCCGACGAAGACCAATGAGGGCCATTCTTCGCTTATTCCCAGCGGTTTGAAGAAGTCCGTATCGACCCCATTAGGAACGGCCGCGCACTTTGCTTCGGGGCACAGCATTTTCATTGCGTGATATTCCTTGTCGTTGACGACGATGCTTGCATCAAACGCAGCAAGGAGCTTCTTCTCTGCCGATCTAGTGGCGAGATACGTGCAGAACCAATAAAGCTTGTCCATAGACCTGCGCGCTCTCACATACTCACGGTAGAACTCGGCAGACCTGCAATCGAATGCGTGCATCACTTTGGGGGTGCTAAATCGCCACGCGTAGAAAGCAACCGGTTCGCTTGCATAAACGATGTCGTACTTGTCGTGACGAACCTCTTGTATCAATGATGCCATAGCTGGCAAGTACGCGGTCGTCAAGAAACACCGATAGTCCGAAAAGAGTTTTCGCGGGGCAAAGCTATCGCGAGCAACGGAAAGGAGTTTACTACTGTGCGATTGAGGGTGCCAGGGCACTGGATCGATTTGTGAACAGTACCGTTCCAGTTCCGGATAAGATCTCGGGGCGGCAAGATCATTGCTGAGATACAGAAGCCGAATGCTGTGACTTCTGCTTAAGTGCTTTAGAACGTTGAATGCCGGTAAGGCCGTTCCGCTGTACGGTGATGGACGCTCTTCCCATAACATTAGGATGTTCATTGCAGACTCTAGTCACAGTCGCGTATTGGCCACGGTGTGCGGACCGTATAAGAACTAATTCTCGTCACCGAGTGGAGCAGCAAGCGTAACTCGCCCTACACAACCTATTTCGACACGCATTGACTATAAAGCTGTTCCACGTGCGATGCAACCGTGTATCTGACATATCGCTCACCAGCCCTTACCATGCGGCGTTCCCCTGCATTTTCCAGCGTCGCCTTCATAGTTCGACATAAATCTGTTAAATAGCCACATTGGACCTCTTCATCGCCCGTGCTGGTTTTCGAGCACCAATGGCGGATCAGAGCGTTTTGTGAAAGAGCGAAAGCGGCAATGAGGCTTTATCCCTTTCGACTTGTCTATAAAACCCGAAAAGAGCATTATCGTGCCTCGAATGCCGTAGCGGATCTCGAAATGCGGCATACGCGGATGTTTTCGGCTAGTTGTAGCAGACGGTGTGTTTTAGCCTACTCGCTTGCGTCTAAGAGGTTGCGCACACCCCCTTATAATCGTCGACTACTTCGTCGAGGATCCCGATGCGGTCACTGCGCGGTCCCACTTTTGGATTGCGATCCCTTATGTTGATTATTGGCGCAGCGTCGTCGAAGTCGTCTTGAAGGGGCATGCTTGTGCTTCGTGCGACGTGCAGGGCCGCACACTATCCCATTTTCTTTGGGTGCGCTCGGTTATAAATAGATAGATGACCTCACGCTGCGCTCGTTGCCGCCTTTACGCAACGAAAAAGAGACTCCAGCCTCATCCCCGATGCGCGAGTTGCTCCGACACCGCGCGAACGCAAGCATTGCCTCTACGTTCCTCGAACGGGCAAAAGTGCGTTCTTCGGATCGCTGCTTGCGCCCGAATTCAGCGCGATGCCGCGACATCCTTAGGGCCGACGAAGGACGCCCAGTACGAACGCGTGCCCCCTCGCTAGTGGTAATATACGACGGCGCCTCCGTCATCAAAAACACGATTACGGCCGCCCGCGATACCGGCCAAACTCGAGTGGTTTACCTGCGTGCCGCTGAGGAGTGATTGTGCGTATACCTGCTGCGCGCTCGTCCCGGTGAGCAAATTGAAAGTCCCCAGATAGACGTACCCCGCGTGTGGCGTGTGCGGCGCGTAACTGGGGAGGCGAATGAGCGAATGATTAGAATCAAGACTGGTCCAGAGAAGGCCGCGATACACGTCGGCATACACGGGCCCCTTGGATGCTTTCACAGCGTGGAGCCACTGAGCCCCAGCCACTTCTCTCGCGTTGAAACGGGGGGCATCGATGGCATCATTTAAGAAAAATGAGGTCGGATCCTGCCGCGTGACCTCATAGACGAGTCCAGTGCCAAACAGCAACATCATGACAAAGAGCACTGCGACCAGCTTGTAAGTGAGGCTCAAGCCTGTTCGTTCACGCGGTCTCGCGCGCAGGGGCCCAGGAAGCCCCCCGATCAGCAGCGCTCCAGTAACGCAAAAGGGGGCCAGCAGGAGCGTTGAGATCTGATAGAGCCTCGTCGTGTTGACGGCGAGGGCCAAAACCGGAACCGCGGCGGCTGTCATCAATATGACAAAGCTCGCGAGCGCGAGCGCAGCAAACTCCTGATCAAACGTGAAACGACAACGGCGGAGCACGAGCGCAGCGAGGCCCAAAATGATGAGAATGAGGCCAAGTAAGTAGAGGAACTCCGCCACCTCGTGGAGAGGAGAGAGCTTCCCCAGGAGCAGTTCGTTTACCGAAATCCCGTAATAGCGCGCTAGCGCGAGTGACGCGGAGAGAAAGACGACCGGCGCCCCGAACAGCAACGTCGGCGCCTTCTGCCGGGCTCGTTTGGTAAGCAAGTAGACGATCACAAGGGCGCAGGCGTACGCCGCAGCGCCGATCCCGAAGGCGAGGGGGACGTTAGGAGCCGCAAGAAGCGTGCGGCCAATCTGGGCGAATGTAGGGACGATGTCACGGCTCAACGCCGCGGAACCGAGAGTCGCGTACCAGGCGGCCGTGAAGGCGGCGAACAACAAGATGAAGGGCAGCGTCAACATCCTTTTCAGGCGAGCGGGAGGCTTTGCTGACGGCCCAGAAGAGGCGGCCCTGTGCAGGCGGCGCATGGCGGGGTTGTCGACGAGGAAGAGCACGAGCCACGCGACGACAAGATATGTGATGAAGATGAGCGCGAGTGCATAGTGCGACACTACAACAGATGCTGCAAATATGGCACAGAGCGCATAGAGGGGCGATTTCCCTGCCTCAAGGCCGACGCGTTTGTCGACCAGCAAGATTAAGAGCAGCACAAGAAAAAGCTCGGCGATTTCCTGTCGCGCGAGTGACGGCATTTCCGTGAAGAACGTGAACAAAAAGGTGACAAAGAAGGAGGCCAAGAGGGCAATTCTGCCGCTCGTCTGTTTTTGGAACACGACGAACAGGCCGACCGGAACGAGGGCGAACAAGAGGGGATAGATCGTTTTGAAGATCCACACCACGCTGACGCCTGACACGATTGAGGTAAGTGGAGCGAGCACCGTAACGCTCAGCACGGCATTGGTTGGGCCAGGTGCGTGCACGTTCCACTGCGCGTTGGAAAGGACAGCGTTCGCGGTATAGAGCTCCTGTTGGATGTCCCACCCCCAGACGTAAGGCGAGATCAGCGATGCGTGATAAAGGAGAGCGACCGCTATGACGAATACCGCGAGCGGATAGAGCTCCTTTGGAACCGATGCCGACGTGCTGATCCAAAGCGCCGTGATCGCGATTATGATGATGAGCACGAGCAGGGGCAGGTTGCTGCCGTACGCATTCATCGCGTACGTTGCAAATATGCTCGCAAATGGGAGCACACACAGCGCTAACGCCGGCGGCGTTAGCACGTCACGTAGATCGATGGTACCGCCCTCAGTTGGACCCGGATCGCGCCAATAACTCACTACCGCCATGAAGGTGATAATCACGCCTTCCGTCATGACAACAGGGACAAGCGCGAGCGGCCGTTCGAACCCAAATACGGGATACAACATTGTCATGAGAAGTCCGGTCCCCATGACGGCCGCGAGGCTCAGGCCAACCGCGAAGAGCGGCGTGCGCACGCCGCCGAGCTGGTGCAGGCGGAGGGCCCGAAGGATGAGCATACCCGGGACGAACCAGAGGTACACAAAGGCAAAGAAGCCCCGCAAGAGCGATATCTGCACCCCTGCCGCGTCGAGTCCGATGAGGGTCCAGACAAGAAACTGCAGGGTGAGGACTGCTATAAGCGTCCTTTTGCGCGGCCAATCGTTCATCGCGAGAGGATTAAGAACCATGGCGGCCCCTCAGTAGACGCGTGTGAACGACGAAAAATTGCGCGCCGCTGGCATCCAACGTGTGCTTCGCTTCAAGCAGCTTTCGTGCGTTGGCACCAAACCGTGCTCGTTCGCTTTCATTTTCAAGAAGGCGCGCCACTTTATCAACGAATCGTTCGTAGACCCGCGGGAGGATGAGGGCGTATTCCCCGTTGTGTGCTGATATGCCCTCAAAACCTTTTTCAGTGGTTACGATGGGAACCCCCTATTCGTGTATTGAAAGAACTTTAGCCGCGTTCCGCTTCCGGCGCCTTCAGGCACAGTTGCGATATCCCGTTCCGCGAAAAAACGCAACAAGTCCTCCGTGAAGCCGACCGAGCGCACTTTCTCTCGCTCAAATGTCGGCGCGCCGCCCACCAAAAACAAGACGTTTGAGTTGATCATGCGTGGTCGAGGTGCGAGGTCGCGAAATACGCACAGTCCGACCGGTGAACTTGAGATCGCTGTACGAGTAAATCGTAGCGGGGGGCGCGGCGTGAGGATCGACGAACTCCGCGGTTTCGAGCAAGATGACGCTGTTGTCTCTGACGATGAGCTCTCTCGCAAGACTGGCGTGCCTCTCCTATGCCCCATTCTTCGGCCGCAAGAGGCCGACGTGAATAGTCTGTCTACGACACTCACGATCCTCAAACTGCGCGCGCGAGCTGGCCAAGAGAGCGGTAGCCGCTAAGCACGCGTTCCTCCATAATCGCCCAGCTGTAACGTTCATCATACGCCTTACGCCCGTTGGCGCCTAACTCAGCGCGCAGCTGCGGGTCCCCCCTGCACGTTTTCAGCGCGTCAATGAGCGCGGGCACATCGCCGTACGGCACCACCGCCCCACACCGCTCCTTTCGAACGATGTTCGCCATTGCACCCCCGTCGCTCACGATGATTGGCTTTCCGCACATCATCGCTTCAAACAGTTTAGCGGGGCTCGCATACTTCGTCTTGGGAACCCTTGGATCTTCAAACCGGAACAAGAGATCCGCCTTCAGTGTCTCCCTAATGACGTCGTCGTACGAGGGCAAGAACCCGAGATACTGCGCCTTGTTCCCGATGCGGTTTAACTCGTCGACAACCAGATCATTGTCGGTGATCGGCCCGGCCACTTTGAGTCGCACACCTTCGACACCACTCACCGCGTCGAACATGTAGCTGAGCCCGCGGGAGCCGTGCATCGCCCCCGCATAGAATATGACCATCTCGTCGGCTGACACCCTCGATGCGGTTCCTGCCGCCACAGCGTCGGGCGTCGCTATGAAGTCAATCGGAGAGTTGTACACGTAATAGAGCTTGTTAATGTGAGCACCGTCGACCTCTGCAAAGCGCAACTCATCCACCAAAAACAGCACATCAGCGAAGCCGATTCCTGTGCGTTCGAGGCGCGCGACAAACCGCCTAATGCGCTGTCTCAGTCTCTGAAATCCCCCGTCGGGCAGATTATCTGCATAGAAGTCGTAGATGAAATAGCAGAGTTTTCGCTTCCGGATGAGCTTCGCGAGTATGGCTGGGAGCAGCGTGTCTAAGTCGCTCGCGTGTATGACATCGCTGTCGTCTCGCAGAAGGAACGCGAGCTCATACGCCCACCAGAGCGGCAGGCACAATAGCGCCGCCGGTCGATCGTAAGGGGCTCGTATCGTGCACTTGTACGTCGGGTACAGAGCGGCGTTGTATGGTTCCGCGGTGCCGTCGCGATCCCAAATCAGCAGTTTGACTGAATAGCCATGCGTTGCCAGCGCTCTCGCTATCTTATTGATTCCCGGCTCTATCCCACGTCCTCGAATCAACGTCACCCTCATTTTTGTTCTCGCCCGTCAATCTTGAGCATCGACGTGTTTGCCGGAGACGGCGCCTGAGGCGAAGAGAAGAGTAAGTGGTGAAGCCTCAAGCTTGGTTGTAACGTGCCACGTCGGCGTCGACCATCATATGCACGAGTGCCTCGAACGAAGTTTCGGGCGCCCAGCCTAACTTGGCACGGGCTTGCGACGCGTCTCCCTTCAAATCAGGTACTTCAGCAGGCCGCATGAATCGCTCGTCGATTTTGACGTACTGCTCCCAGTTCAAGCCGACGTGATCAAAGGCAAGGGCGGCGAACTCTCTCACCGAATGACTTTCGCCGGTTGCGATCACGTAATCGGCAGGCTCATCTCGCTGCAGCATGAGCCACATCGCTTTTACGTAATCGCCGGCAAAGCCCCAATCGCGTCGTACGTCCAGGTTGCCCAAGCGAAGCTCGTTCGCCCGGCCGCAGGCAATGCGCGCGACCCCGTCTGAGATCTTCTTCGTTACGAACTCAATGCCGCGCCGAGGAGACTCGTGATTGAAGCAGATGCCGTTGCAACAATAAAGCCCATAGCTCTCACGATAATTGATCGTAGCGTAATGCCCATACACTTTTGCAACGGCATAAGGGCTTCGCGGGTGAAATGGCGTAGCTTCGTTTTTCAATGGCTGCGGGGAAGTGCCAAACATCTCGCTGCTTGACGCTTGGTAGAAACGCGCGTCGGGGCTGAAGTGCCGCACGGCTTCCAGCATCCGCACCACGCCAAGCCCCGTCACATCACCCGTCAATACAGGTTGATTCCACGACGTGGCGACGAACGATTGCGCAGCGAGATTGTACACCTCGTCAGGCATCGCCGTTTGCACGGCGACGTTGAGTGATGACTGGTCGGTGACGTCTCCCTCGAGCACTACGAGTCGATCCAGCGACGCCCTTATGCGTGTTTCGTTGGGGGTGCTCAGCCTCCTTACCAGACCGTAGACCTCGTAGCCCTTTTCCAAGAGGTGCTCTACCAAATATGACCCGTCTTGTCCCGTTATACCCGTTATCAGTGCCGTTGGCATTTTCCCGCCGAGCTTTTGTGATAATCATCATCAATGATTGCGGTGCACCTATAAGAATTTGCTGCAGCGTTTGTGGCTGCTTACCGCTGTGTGAGCGTGCGTGTCGCTCGACCGCCTCTTGAAAACAGAATCACGGCTGCTGAGAACGGATCAACAATCGAAGCCTGTCTACTCGAGCGCACGCAAAAAAAAGCGAGCTTCTCGTCTCACGTCACGGTGAGATAGAGATACACCGAGCGGTACACGCTCGGGTCGCTGCCCTTGTATAAATCGAACTCCAGCTTTTGTCCCAGGCCGCTGTGCGTCGGCGCAAACGACACGGAGTGTTGCCACTGCTCATTGTTCGCTAGGCTAAATGCTTGCGTAGCGACAGTCGCGTTGTCGAGTCTAACCACCAGTGTGTAGTTAGCGTCCGCGTTCTCGTGATTGACGACGCCAACGGTCACGTTGCCCGTCTGGCCTACGGTCAGATTGGTCGGGTAGTTGCTCGCCGTCCCACTAGGGCCCAAAAGGAACAGCTCGGTGAACGGCTCGCCTGGCTGGGGGAGAACCACGATCAGTATCGTTCCACAAATCGCGAGGATCAAAACTATGGCAAGAACAGCGGTGAGGGCACTCTTACGATTCACGCGGCTCTGATTCGTACGCCCTTGCTCATAAATGTTTGCTTGCGCCCCCAAATGCGATCAAACGCGGCTTGAAACGGCCCGCGAGTTTCAGGAGGCGGCTGAGCTATGCGGCTTGCAGCCCCACCATATGGCGTTGCTTGAGAAGGAATCAACCTATGAAGCCGCCCAAACCGATGCCGCCCTCATCAACAAAATCTGCTACTCAAAGGGGAATCGCTGCAGTCGTAAAAACGGCGTGTGAGACCGATTACCCATTCAAGCGATAGACTTGAGCATAACCGTTAGAATAGATGTTACTGCTGCCTCCCACGTAATAACGCGCGTCTAGTTCCATAGGCAGACTGGTTAGAGTGTTCAAGCCGACGACGAGTTTCCCCGTTTGCACGTTGGGGGTGCCGAGATAGACATACGATCCAGGTGCGAGATTTGCCCAAGAGCCGCTGCTTGGGAGCATGGCCGCCTGACCGGGGTCAAACGTGTAGACAGCATAGTATCGGAAATCATCTGCGGCGATGATGCCACCAGAAGCGTTTCCGCCTATCCACTTCGCAGCGGTCATTTCTTGAGCATTGAACTTTCCAAAGTCGACGCTCGTGTCTAACGCCATGACCGTGGGGCTATCATTGAGCTCTCCAGCCACCTTGTACACGAGGCCCGCGTTAAACAGAAACAATACGACCATAAAACACGCCAAGGCTTTAAAGGGAGGGGATATCGTTCCTTGTGAAGCAAAATTCGCGCCTCGCCTCTTAACAACGCTGAAAACCCCAGCAAAGCCGATGACGAGAAACACGCTCAGCACTAGCTGCGATATTTGCACGAACCGCGAGAGGTTTAGACTCGCCGCAAAAAGGGGCTGCACGAGACAGAGGTAGAGAACGATCAACATAGCAACAGAAAACGCTAGGTACTCATTCGAAAATTTAAGCCTTGATCGCTCTTTCAAGGCGAAAAGAATCCCCACGAAAGCCGTGATGAGTGCGATGAGGATGAGATATTCAGTGACCTGGTGCAACGGAAGCTTGGACGCGAGAATTGATTGAAGTCCCGTGGTATCGAGCCCCCCGTTCGCGCGTGAAGCAATGGAGGGGAGTGGTATATCAGAGATGTTGCTTGCCCCGCTAAGTTGCGCGTACGGTCCCCATATTCCGAGGTACGCGAGGGTCGTGGCGAATATGCGCGCAAACGAGTCAAACGGTTGTGAGTTGTTCGCAAAGCGGTACCAAAGGGCCGCGATGAGCGTGAAGCCGACCACGAAAACCGCACTGATGCCGTTTCGCAGTCGACGCGGCCGACGAAACGGCGGTACCGAGCGGTCCGCATCTCCTTTGCGGGAGATCCGCTGAGTTAGCGCTCGCACGTCGAAGCTCCCCGCCACCAAAAGCATGAGCCAAGCAAGAATGAAACAGAAGAGAAAGACGTACGTCAATGCGTAGTGCGAGACGATCAAAGAGAAGCCAAATACACCGAAGAGAGAGAACCGCTGCATCCTACGCATCCGTTTGTCTACGAGCAGCAACAACAGCGCAACGAAAAAGAATTCCGCGATTTCCTGGCGTGCCATGGTAAGGAGCTCGGTATAAAACGAAAAAGTCACCATAAAAAAAAACACGCCGAACAGCGCAATGCGAGGGGATGTTTGTTTTTCGTACAGCCTATAGAGGCCGAGAGGCACCATAGCGAAAAGCAGCGGAAAAATGAGCTTCAAGACCCACGTCACGCTAATGCCGGTCGCGACAGAGAGCAGCGGAGCGAGCATAGCAATGCTCAGCATTGCATTGAGGTTCAATGTGTTGTAATTGAGGTTCGGAGCGGCACCCCAGAAACCGTTGCTGACGACACTCTGTGCTACGAAGTTTTCGATTTGGATATCGAATCCCCATAGGTAGTTCGTAATCAGCGCGTTATGGAGCAGCAGCGCCAGGGCGATCGCCACGATCGCGAGAGAGTGGTAGCGTTTCGGCACGTAACCAGTAAAGCCACATACGAGAATCAGGGCGGCGACGGCGAGCAGCACGAGAACGGTTCCGACGCTCGTGCCAAGTGTGTTGAAGAAGTACGCCCCAAAGACGCCCACGAAGGGCAGCAGCAACAAACCGAGTGTCAGTGGCGCAAGGACTACACGCGCGTCGATCGTCGTCGAACGAGAATAATCCCGGTCGCGACGATAGCTTAGCACACAAAGCGCCAGGACAACCCCGCTCATCGTGGCGATGAACGGAACGAGTGTGAGCGGCGTCGGCGTAATGCCACGAAGGTAGACGGCGTTCATAAAGAGGCCCGTGAGCATAATCGTTGCCACGCTTAAGCCCACCGTGTAAAAAAAACCTTCAATGACGTTGAGCTCGTGCAACCTGAGAACTCGCAAAAGAATGATCCCGGGCACGAAGAGCAGATAAACCAGTAAGAGCCCCCCCCGTAGAATCGGCACGTGCACACCGATGGCGTCTAGAGCTAAAACGATCCAGACAGATATCTGAAGCGACGCGATGAGCTTGAAAAACGTAGCGATGCCCCAGTCGTTTGCTTCGAGTGGATTGTTGAGTTTCATGGATAAGACATCGGTGGCCCTCTTTGTGAATATGTTTTCAGGCGAGCGATTTCATTGCCCGCGAAGCGATAGAGAGCCGTACGCGCGAGCTTCGTGATTCAGTTGTTTGTTCATACTCTATATCTAGTTTCTTAATGAGTGTAGTGAGAAGTTTCACGCGTGCGTGCATTCATTTGTTCCAACTATGCGCCCATTCGAACGCGTCCGTGAAACGGATCACGCGCGAATGAGGTGCAGCGAACCCCTCTCGAGGCCTACCTCCAACCTTTAAAAGGCGGTGCAGCGTTAGAAGGAGGATTGAAGAGAGCTAAACTGAAACGAGGGGCAACTAGACCGTTTATTGTAACCCCGCGTAAGCCGTGCACGATAGCCCCTAGATCGCCAAAAAGCGGCAGCCTAGGAAGATCTTAAGGCGAGACTACTGATCTTCACCGAGGTTACGTAAATCGAAGGTTATACCGTCATACTCGGCTAAAAGGGCGGATAGGGCTGGCAAATGTCATAGTAGCGCGCCTATTTTTTGCCCCCTTCTACAGTTGTCGCTGCTGCGAGCACCTGAAGCGGCGAAACTCTAAGCGAGACTCGAAGAAGGCCCCAATCAGTGGCCCAACCAGGGATTACGTGCCTTCGAGTGAACCGATTAAGGCCCAATTAACCGCAAGATCCGGGCGTTGTACAGCCAGCGATTGCCTTGAACGTCGCGTCCGACCGTATTAATAGACGACAAAGAAACCGGTTTTCTTATCCAAGACAATTCGCATCCACCTCGCCGATAAAATCGTCGAGATGATCATTGACAGTTATGCGGCGAAGGATCCTCGGATTCAGATGACAGTTTAACGATTACAACAAGGGCATCTCGAAAAACCGTAAACGATGACATTAAAAAGGCAAAATGAAGGTTTATCGCACAAATAGATTCTCATGCGTAGGTAGCTGATAACCGCTCGAAGCAACTCGCGGTTCCTGAACGCGACGACAACCTGATCGCCGGGTCGGACGGAGAGATTATTAACCACGCAGGGCGCTCCATCGGAAAAAGCTTTAAGGCCAGACCAAGTGGAACAGGTAGATACATGTCAACGGTAAGGGAGTGCACGGAACAGCACGCGCCGCACTGAGGATCAATGATAAAACGCAGGATCTTTTTCGCGTCGCTACTCGTTCTAGCGGTTTTGTTTTCCACAGCACCCGTCAATGCACAAACTGTCGGCGTGAAAAAGTACGTCATCTTTCGTGACGATGACGTCGCGCCGGGATGGTTTCATGGAGATACGCTGCAAGCTGTGAATCAGGTGCACATCGAAGAAAATGTGCCCGTGACGCTGGCAATCGTTCCAGACCCTAACGCCACAGGACCCGACAGCCAAGTATTCCTACTCCCGAATAGCCAACTCACACTGGGCGTTCCGCCAATCCTTGGCACAAGCCCGAACAACAAACTATTCCAAGATCCTGCGTTTCTCACGTACATGCGGTCGATCAGCTCGGACCCTCTGTTTGAGTTCGCGCAGCACGGATACTCGCACAAGGATGATCATTTCTTGAGCCCCAGCGAGCCCAGCGAGTTCTATGGCGAGCCCTTTCAAGTCCAGTACGAAGCCATACAAAAGGGGCGTAACGATATCACGGACGCGTTCGGGATAACACCAACCACGTTCGTTCCCCCCTTCGACCACGGCGATAGCAACACGCTAGCGGCATTAGGAGCGCTCGGATTTACGGACTATTGTTCGGGGCGCGGGGACCTCACGACACTGCAAGGCCAAACATACGGAATACGGGTGGAACCGGCCACTACTAATATCGTCGGCTCGAACTACACCGCACTCACCACGAGCTTTCAGTTCGCAAAAAACACGACCGACCAGTTCTTCAGCGATCCCTACAATGATACGTTGATTGTCGCGTACCATTGGTGGACTTTCAGCGCGCCCGGAGGCTCGGCCGACCCGCGCAAGGTGCAGCTTTTGCGTGACTATATTGATTACGTAAAAACCAAGGAAGGCGTACAGTTCACGCGACTCGATCGTCAGGTGGTGATCACAGGAGCTGCCCCTGGAGCTGCTTTAAGCCTGATGGACGTGAGCGGTGCCCTGACGCCATATCTGCTGTGGCTCTTAGGCAGTGTTGGGATCGCTTACCTGCTCGGTATCGCTTGGTTCATTGCAAGCAGAGGGAACCGCGGCAAGTGAATGACTTTTGCGTTTAGAGCGCCGCGGGAAGTCAACTCGTCGTCACGACGCTGCGCTCAAACCCCGCAACGAGCGCCTCCGCGACTGAGGGGCAGCCCTCACGAATCGCCCTCGGCGCACCGACAGTACAGACGTTCGTAGGCGCGACCAACCTCGTCCCACGTACGTATCTTGCCGCTGAACGGCCCCACCTTCGCCGTGCTCTTAAAGACCTCCGTGATGAGCGAGGCGACCTTTTCGGGGTCGGGGAGGTACGCAACTCCAAAACAGCCGGGCTCTGCGATGAACTCGTGCAGCGCAGTCGCATCCGCCACAATACACGGCGTACCCAGCGCGAGCGCCTCTGCAACGACGATGCCGTACGCTTCTGAGTTTGACAGCAGCAGGAGCAGATCGGCGCGTCTCATCTCATAAACGAGGTCTGCTGGCGCCAAAAACGGTTTCTGCGTCACGTGCGCTTCCAACCCCCGGTCGCGTATCAAACGGCTGATGCGTGCCCGCTCAGGGCCCGCGCCAACGATCGTCAGCGACGCGCCTCGCACCTTTTCCCGGTGCACGAGCACATCCAAACTTTCGACGATCGCTTGCACGTTCTTTCGCTTCAATAGGTGACCGACGTACAAGAGACGCGGGCCGGCTCCCGGCGCACGCGTTTTGCGCGTATCGATGACCGGTACGCCGTGCGGTATCACAGACATACGCTCACGCGGCACGTGAAACTCGCGGCCGATCGTGTCAGCTTCGAACTGAGAAAATGCGATGACATGGGTGAGCGCGCTGACCATATTCTTTCCGACCAGTTTGTACGCGTTCCAAAGCCGTCTCGCCAAGAACCGCTCGCGATACACGTCCAAGTGGTACGAGAAGACGAGTGGGACGTCGGCGGCCATCCGTCTCACACAGTAGACCGCCTCAGCCGAAAATAGTGAGTGAAAGCCATGCACGTGAACCACGTCGGGCGTGATCGTGCTGTATAGCACGGCCATGTCCCTCCGCAGCCGGATGTCAAACCCGTACAGGAGGCCACTCAGCGGCGCACGCACCCGCCGGATTCTAAAACCCTGGCAGAGCTCTTCCGACGCGCGGTGATCAAGATTAGGCTGAAGCACCGTGACCTCGTGCCCCAGGTGCGCGAGTGCACCCCCCACCTCTCGCACGACCGTGTTGATTCCGCCAGCAGCGGTCGTTTCCATGTAGTTGACGAAGAGCAGCTTCATTTCCCGCATCGCAGTACGTCGTCAAGCAGTGCTTCGTATTCGCGCAAGACACGATCCCACGCGTACTCGTTTTTCGCCCGGTCAAACGCGCCGTCTCGAAGCGTGTCGTACGCTTCTGGCTGGTCAACAACTGATTCGATCAAGGTGCGCAGGCTCACGCGGTCGTTAAAGAACAAGGCAAAGCGGTCGCACACCTCCCGATTGTACGGGTTGTCGTGGGCAATGATGCGGTTACGAGCGATCATCGCTTCGAGCAGCGAGGGATTGGTGCCTCCCGCTGAGTGCCCGTGGAGATAGGCAAAACAATGTTGGCGCAACATGGTCAAAAGGTCCTTTTCGTAGATTCCCCCGCTAAACGTGACTCGATCCTGGCCTCGGTGCTCTGCAATAAGTGCGTGAATGCCGCCCTCATAACTCGAATCCGAGAAGTTCCCGACGATGACAAGCTTCTTGTCGGTACGCGCGGCCAAGAAGCCCTCGATCATCGTGCTGATGTTGTTGTCGCGCTCAAGACGCGCAACGATCAGAAAGTACTCGCCGATCTCCAAATGGTCGAGGTCGCCGGGCAGCGCCCTAAGCCGGGACGGATCCCATTGGACACTTGCGAACACGTCGACGCCGTACGGGATAAAGGTCGCTCCTCTCGTCCGCGATGCCCCGAGGTACGCCTGGATTGCCCGCGCGTCTGCGATCGCCGCATCGGCGTAGCGTAACGCAAATAGCTCGTTGACGTGAAGCGCAGTCTTTTCGAGGGAATTGTACTTCTCGCGCGTCCATTCCCTGCCGTCCACATTCACCGCGATTTTTTTTCTGAAAAGCTTCGGAATAAAGAAGAAGAACCCGGCGCCGTAGCCCAGCATGATCACGCAGTCGCACGTCAGGCTCGCCCGCACGAGGGAATAGATGTCATATATAGTCTCGTAGAACACCCGTCTGAAGGGCTTGAGCGGAAAGTAAAACAGCTTAACCCCTTTGTACTCGGCAGGGCGCGGCCGAGCCGTGCCCTCGCAGCTCACCCACACCTCGCGGCCTTCAGCGGCGAGCGCCGGAGCCACGCGCTCCGCGAACGTCTCAAACCCACCGTATTTGGCTGGTATCCCGCGTGAGCCGAGGAGTGCGATTCTTGACTTCATGGTTCACCGAGTATGCCTTCGCGTTCTCGTGCAGTCCTTAAAACTTTGTCGTTTCGTGTGTGATCGCACCTTGATTTTGTGTTAGCGCTCAAAACAACTCGTGATTGCTCGATGAGCGCGGGAGGGCAGATAAGTTATCGCAGCGTCGTAAGTGGGAGCCGGCAGCCTTTTCGAGTTGCTTTGCCGTCGCGAGCCTGTGGCAAGGAATGCGGAGACAAGTGCTAGACTGCGCTTATCGTCATTTCCCACGCATTTCGGCCCGTGAATCAATGAGCCCAGACAGAGAGTGAAGGATGATGCCCGTAAACACCAAAAACGTCCCTACTACCGTGAGAAGCAGCATCAGCAGCGTCGGACCCAAGACGACGTGGCGGACGATGAAATAGGCTTGAATCACGAACGCGGCGAGTCCGGCCGCAATGGCGACCAGGATCAACCCGGGAACGGTGAACGCGAGCAGCGGCCTGTTGAACTCGATGCTGCGCAGCACGCCCGTGAGTACCTGCAGCCCATGACTGACCGGGTGCGTCGAAGAACGCCCCACATCGTAGCGAACCCCGACGTCTACTTCCTTTATGCGCAGCTGCGCACTTGCCGCGTCCATAAGCATCTCGCTGTCGATCGTCATCTTGTCGGCGTTGAAGTTGAAAAACGGTGCGGTCTTCATCGAGAAAGCGCGAAAACCACTCTGCGTATCGGTGATGGCGAGGTCGCCGCTGAGCCCGAAATGGATAACCTTGTCGAGAACCATCTGCCCGAACCGGCGGTAGCGCGGCGTGCTGCCCACCCCTCCGTTCAGGTAGCGGCTTCCGTTGATGACGTCGGCCTCGTCGCGCAGGAGCGGCCCGACCAGCTTCGGGATGTCATCAGGGTTGTGCTGACCGTCGCCATCGATAATGACGATGATATCGAAACCAGCTTGCGTCGCGTACTGAAAGAGATCGCGTAAGGCGGCGCCCTTACCCATATTGATTTCGTGAACGAACACGCGAGCGCCAGCGAAGCGCGCGACCTCGGCTGTCTTGTCCGTGGAACCGTCATCAAGAACAACGACCTGGTCCGCATACTGAGCGGCGCGCAACACGAGGCTACCAATTGCCACCTCCTCGTTGTAGCACGGAATGCCAACCACGACCGTTGAGGACGCTGCGCCGCGAGGCATAGCGTCGAGTTCCGTCATATCCGTTGGGTTCTGCTCGGAGGTGGACAAAGTTATAGCGCCTGCTGTGCGTTTAATCTGTTTATACCGTGTGTGGACCCGACATAAAGTTTGCTGTTGGTCTGTCAACGCGTCAATCTGAAAGGCTTATAGGTATTGTCTTGCACGTTAAGCGTCTCTTACATCGGAAGACTCGCCAAATGAGATCGGTTGTCGATTAAGACGCTTCAATGAGCTCACGGCAGCAAACGCAACCAAGAGAAGCACTCTGGATCAGCCCTGGTCGAAGTGCCCCGCTCAACAAAGAACCTACAGCTCACGAGCAGCCGTTGCCACGTCGTGAGCTTCAGCGAGGCTCAGCTGGTCCTGTCGGCGAGCTGACCATTGGCGTCGGTTATCGCAGTGGTGTCGTTGGAGCGGACGCCGTTGTAGAAGTTATAGATGGTAAGTGGCTGGGAACGGCCCATGCGCCATTCATAAAAGAGGCTGAAAGTGACGATTGGCCGACACTGTGGGTGGCGTTGGTGGCGGTTCGTTCTCGGTGCCGGGCGGCTTATAGCTCTGGGAGTGGAACGTACTAGGGCGGGTAGCGTACCTCCAGAGCGGACGCGTGGTTACGACCACGTACTGCCAATGGAGGTCCAGGCGTACCACCCATTGTTGTAGGTCTTCTCATAGAGGGCGCCGCTAGTGCCGCGTGCAAAGACGTTGGTCGTACCATTACCCGGTGACGTCGTAGCCGGTGACGACGTCAGCGTTCGGCCGAGGGATTCCCAGTTTTTGGACCACGAGCCGCCGGTGTACGATTTATGATACATGGCGCCGTCCATACCTTGTCCAAAGACGTCGAGGCTGCTTGCATTCTGCGCGCACATGGGATGGCCTGAGCCGCAAGCAACTTGCCCGCCGATCTTTTTCCAGGAGCCCCAGCTGCCTCCCGAAAACTGCTTAGAGTAGAGAGCGCCGTCGCTGCCGCGCACAAAGACGTCGGTCACACGATTAGCCGGTGACGTCGTAGCCGGTGACGACGTCAAATACCCGCCGGGGTATTCCCACGCCGACCACCCTGACCCCAGTTGGTATTGCTTGTTCCAGAGGTATGCTGCGTGCCTTGTGCAAAGACGCCGAGGCGACTCCCGTTCTGTGTGCTCACAGCAGGCGGAGAAAGGGGTTCATAAGCGGTTGACCGCCAAGCGTGCTAAAGCGCACGTCTCCACGACTCTTCAGATGATCGATGTACTGCTTGAATAGTGCTATTCGGGCTGGATCGACCGAGCCGTCAGGTTTTTCGAAGACCCAGAAGTGGTACGCCACAACAAGGCTTTCGCCGGCCGTCGCGCTGTTCAGTGCGGCGTCGGTCTTCGCTGTGAGATTCGACATTCCCGTTTGCCACGCAGTGTCATTGGCCCAGCCAATACCGAACGACGCCGACGCCTGCACCATGATCCCGTCCAGCATCGCATCGTTGACGTTGAAGTCTCCGGGCCCTGTGCTATAGAGCGTGAATCCGAGTGCAGACGCCGCCTTCAACGTATTCTGGTCCCCAGAGTCAAAAGGCGGGATAAAGGTCGTTGGTGCCACGCCGAGCGCCCGTATCATATCTTCCCGCCCCTGTTTGATTGCGTTGTACTGATCTGCGTATGGTCTCCCGTAGAACTCGCTGGCGAACGTCGCACCCACGAGTTGACCCCCTGGGCCTGGGCTCTCACCGTGCTCATAATAAGGCCCTGCTGGGCCCACGACCTGCGGCACGCCTACCCCCGCACTCGACGCGGAACAGTTAAGAGGGCCGTTTTCCGCGTAATCATAGTGATTATAGCCGTGTTGTGCGAACTCGAAAAGCGGGTTGTTCACTATCGACAGCAAATAATTGGTGACCGACGTATTCTGGAGCAACTCATTTCCTTTGCCGCACGGGTTCGCGTGCGGGATGATCGCAAGCGTCACCGGCACGTTCTCCTCAATGTGAACTTGATCAACAGCCTGCAAAGCGCTCAGATTCCCGAAGTAGACATCATCGTCTCGAAAAACGACGTACTTCTTCGCAGTACTTGTTGAAGTCACACCCGCGGGAATGACCGGCGCATTGACACTCGCGGCGGTAGGTGTGGAACTGCTAATGAAACCTGAGCTTGTCTGCGCTGTTGCAGAGACGTTCACGAGCGCGGCCAATAGCATCGTCACCACAAGGATCGCGATAAATATAGGAGGAAGTCTACCTGGATTCAAGATAGTCGCCTAACCGTTTGTGACGCTGAGCATGTAGAAAGAAGTGATAAGGCTTCCGGTTTTGCTCGCACACGTGAGCGTTAATCGCAGCGGTACGCACGGTTTACTATCTGCTATGTGCAACTGCTGAATATGCAACCGTTTATACGCACATTTAGCGTCCCAAGCGCCAGCCAATGGCACACCTCCCGATTACTCGACTGCAGTGTGAGTTTCGTCGCGGCGATCGACCAAAGCGGGCACGGTTTTTGGTAACCCTAACCCGCTTTTGTTGGAGGACGAGACCGCTAACTACAGCCTACCAGAAGGTCGTTGTCGGCGATAGGATGTATGTCGACCGGCAGATGGCACATTACGTGGTATGCGATTTTATCTGTGTGTTAAGCGGCGAAACAACGCTGGAACAGATCGACGAACTACGTGCCGAAGAGTTCCCGTCGCTCATCGTGAAGGATTTTGGAGACTGCTGACGTGAACGATTGAACAAACCGACCCGTTGTTGCCGACTGACGGCAGCGGGCTGAGCGGAAACGACGTGGATTAGAACGTCGCGATTTTCTCGCTCGGCTGTACGTTGCAGTACCCATTTCAGATGAACTGCCACCGTCGTTTACGCTCTTCTCAACAAAGCAATTTTAATATGGGGGCAGCACGGTGTGATTAGTAAATTAGGAAGGTTATGAGAGTAGCTATCATACCACCAACAGGCCAAACTGGGGAGTGGACGCTAAACCAACACCTGATACCGGGCTTGCGAGCGCACAACGTCGATGTGAGAGTGTTGCACCATTTTGCACTAAACCGACCACACACAAAGGTTCTTTTGGGCAGTCTGCTATTGAAGCGTCTGATAAAAGACGGGCCGATCTCCCTCATACATAATGTAGATAATCTTGGACCATTTCTCTTTCGACACCAGAACCTCCCCGCGAAAAAGGTGCTCACCGTACACGACATTGCGCCGGCTATGGTGCCGGCATGCTATACGCGAATCCTGCCCGATCACACACTGCGGTTCGATTTTGCGATCGTACTCCCAAAGCTGATCGAAAACTGTGATTTAATTATAGTACCCAGCCATTCTACGATGACAGATTTGATCGCGAAATTTGAGGTTCCCAAAGATAAGCTTACTGTGGTTCATTTAGGGGTAGACACATCTTTTTTTCATCCTCATAGCGACTACAATCGAGTCATGCATAAATATGACTTACGACGTAGTTATTTGCTCTACGTTGGCGACGACGGTTCGAGAAAGAACCTGAAAACTCTCATTAGAGCGTATGTGAGCGTTTTTCAAGAGATACCTGACGATTTAGTGCTGATTGGACCGATTAACGAGAACAAGATACGAGGTTACATTAATTCGAGCGACCTTCCCAGTCACGTCAAAAAGGAAGCGCAGAGAAGGATAACTGTGCTCGGATACGTAGCGTACGAAGACTTGCCAAGAATTTATAGCGCAGCGACTGCTTTGATCTTCCCCTCACTTTATGAAGGGTTTGGACTGCCGCCTCTTGAAGCCATGGCGTGCAACGCTCCGGTCGTGCTCTCAGACAACAGTTCGCTGAGAGAAGTTGCGGGAGATGCGGGGCTGTACATACACGATCCACTGAACTCGGCAGATATCTCAGGAAAGATTCTCGAGATAATAACCGACGAGAGTTTGCGTGAAAATTTACGATCCAAGGGTTCTACACAAGCACATAGATTTAGCTGGGAAACAACCGTTCAAAAGACCATAAACGCATACGATTCCATTCTATAGTCAAAAGAGCAGGGACTCTTCGTCAGTCGAGAGGAGTGCGGGCATGAAAGAAAAAGTTATATTAGCCAATACGCATTCGTTTTCTTCTTTTTTACCCGACTTTCGAGTAAAAGAAGAAGTTAATCAACTTCCTTATGGCGGGGGGTGGCACGTTCGACTCGCTCAGCAGATTGCAAAGAGCACGGACAGATATGACCTAGAGTGTTGGAGTATCGAAAACCGGTTAGAGAAAGAATTTGCAACGAAGGACGACGACATACTTTTTCGATTCTTCCCCGCACAACCCATGGGATCCGATCGAATCAACCTCGGGGAGGTCTCCTGGCCACTATTGCGAGAATTGCGCATCGAAGTGAAAAAACAGAATTCGCTTGTACATTTGCACACGGCATTCACGTGGACAACTGTTTTTGCATCTATCTTCATCAAAAAAAATCCGATATTAGTTCAATGCCACGAAGACAGATCGCTCTTGCAACTCTTTTTGGAAACTCCAGAAAGAGTGAGATACAACTATTTGGCGTCGTACTTGTTAAAAGGGTTCTTTTTCGAAAGAGCCTTAAAAAAACGCGTCGACTGTTTCCTTGTTCTCAACAAGCCTACTGAAAGATATTTTTCACGCTTGGCTGGAGCAGAAAAAGTCCACATCTCGACAATGGGAATCGATTTTTCTGTGTATAGGAGAATCGACAAGAACAGGGCCAGAGACGACTTAGGGTTAGATTCCAGCAAAAAGTACGTATTGTGCGTCGCTTCGATGGTCGAGAGGAAAGGGTTGGACTATCTCATTCGGTCCATGCCACCCATACGCGAGAGACTCCCCGATACCGAACTGCTTTTGGTTGGAGAAGGATACTACAAAAAGCACCTTCAACTTTTAGCCAAGAAGCTCCACATTCAGGACAAGATTCATTTCATTCCAGCAACAGATTCTGAACCCAGGGTTCCTGATGAGAAATTGCCACTTTACTATAACGCAGCAGATGTGTTTGTTCTTCCGTCTCTGATTGAAGGACTAGGGGTTGTGGGGATCGAAGCAATGGCGTGCGGAACACCGTTTATCGGAACCAACGTCGAAGGGATACCGAGTCTAGTCGAGCAGTTTGAAGCAGGCGTGCTGATCCCGCCGAGGGATTCAAATGCAATTGTGAGCGAAGTAGTCAAGGTTCTTGAGGACGGTGCACCGTTTCGTGCAAACAGAGAGCGCGCGAAAAACTACTACGATTGGCACAACGTCGCGAAGAAAAATATCGATGTTTATAATGCCCTTTTTAATAGATACTACGGCGGCGGCGAATATGCAGTATGAAACTAGATCAGCAAGGTGCGTTTCGTTATTGACATAAAGAAGCGTTTTTATTCGCTTACTTTCTATGTACCATAAATTCATATTTGATGAAAGATCTCAGGATTGGAGACCATGTCCATTTTGTCCCCCAAAGTTGTAGCGAGACGTGAGCTCGTTTTCATAGCGTGATTAGATTATATTAGCTCAGCGGTCCTTACACGAGTAAGGGGGCTGATTGGACTGTGGACGTCATTTTTTCGCGCACAGAATAGGCGCTTGACAGGAGCAACGATGAAAAGTATAGCACAAGTTTTATTAGCCGGTCTTTTTGTAACTTAAGTCACAGAGAGCACTAGACTCGAAACGTGATTATAGTAGTCACTTTGTGTGTAGCTATTTATGCGGCAATAATCTACCCCTATGAGTGCAAGACGCTGAATACCTTGAGTTGTTAACGACCTTAAAAATCAGCCGGTGACCAATGAGAGATAAGGGTGGGCAGAGGACAAAAGCAATAATTCTCGCAGCCGGTAGGTCAACCAGACTTCGGCCGCTGACCGAAGAGGTGCCCAAATGCTTGTTATGCCTCAATGATGAAACCATCCTCGATTATCAGATGCGCCGTTTAGCAAAACTGGGGATCAAAAGCGCCCTGGTAGTTGCAGGTTATAAGCGTGGTTTGATTCAGAAGCACATAAAGGAGTCAGACTATAATCTGCCGGTCACTATCGTCGATAACAAATTGTTTTATGAAACCGACAATGCATATAGCTTGTCACTCGCCTTGGAACACGTCGATCCAGCTGTGGACGCTGTCCTCGTCTTGGATGGCGATATATTGTTTGAATTTGAGTTACTGAGAAGATTGGTCCAGTCACCGCACGATAACGCCTGCATCGTCGAAAATGGAAAAAAAATAGAGGCTGAAGATTGCAAGATCATAGTGAAAAATGGTTCCGCCGCGAGCATTGGTAAGTCAGTTCCAGGCAACACCGTGTATACGAGTATGATTAAGATGAGTAATGAGCTCTTAGCTGAATTCAAACAAGCGCTAAAAGAGCCGAGGGCGAAACTTGAATGGTATTCCGAACCGCTGAATAGACTTCTGCGTAAATTTCCCTCAGCAATGCACGTCCTTTATACAAATGGGATGCTCCGCTGTGAAATAGACACCTATGACGATTTAATTCAAGCGCGACTTGTCCGCCAAAGAATCACACAGCTCGAGCACGGAACGCATGAGATATGAAGTAGTCATATTTGGTGGCGGAGCCACAGGTACCGCCACTTTTCGAGATTTATCGATGAGGGGTTTCTCAGTAGCTCTCATCGAAAAGCGAACTATAGCGAGCGGCACGACTTCATCTTCCCATCAAAACTTACTGGGCGGGATGCGGTACGTTTTGAAAGATCCAGTAGTCGCGCAGGAATGCGCCGAAGAGAACGAAATCATTTCTGATATCGCTTCAGAAGTAGTCGGAGATGTGCTGAACTACTTCGTCGGGGTGACTAGCGAATATGCACTATCTGCGTTGCAGGCAGCCAAAAAGCTACACATTCAAGCGAAAGAAGTTGATATTCATGAAGTATTGAAGGAGATTCCTGAATTAAACAGAGATCTAAACGTTGCTGTGGAAACGGCCGATAAAAACATAAACGCGCAGCGATTTTGTTGGCTGAACTGTTATTCTGCAAAGCAAAATGGAGGGAGTCTGTTCGAGAACCAAGAGCTGCGGTCGATACACGAAGTTGAACAGGAATTCGTAATATCTACCAGCTTAGGCAAATTGAAGACCAACTACGTAATTAACGCAACCGGCCCATGGGTAAATACCGTAGCGAGTATGGTTGACGCGACCATTCCCTTAACCTACAGCCAAGGAACCATTATCGTTCAAAAGGCGCTCTGCTCACGAGGTATCCAGCATTTGCGCGAGCCGTCGGATGCAGATGCGTACATTGTGCACAATGGGTATGGCTGGCTGGGCACGACTTCGACAACAATCCAGAGACCGGAAGACGCGCATCCTGAACCTTGGGCTGACACGTATCTAAGAAATGAATTCGCTCACATCCTTCCAAATGTAAAGCGCCGCCCTACGCTGCGCATGTTCACTGGTGTGAGGGCACTCGCCGACGGCGATCACGGCGCAGTCGAGTTAGGTCGGCACGACGCAGACGGACGCTTAAAGTCTCGTGATTTTAAGGTGATCGAGGATCCGAGCAACATGTTCCATATTATTGGGGGAAAGCTAACTACGGCGAGATTAATGGCAGAAAAAATAGCAGACGCTGTTTGTCAAAAAGCGCAGTGTAACGCGCGCTGCAGAACGTCAAAAGAGCCCCTAAATGCCGATTAGACCCGTTGTGCGACATCAAATGGCGTTTTTATGACTGGACAGTGCACCAGCCTCTAGCTGAGGATGGCAGCCACGAGGGGGTTGCGTCAACAAAGGTCATCGGCGAGAACGAACAGTTATAAATCGCAGTCAATCATAAATCGACGATGCGAAAATGACAGTGCAGGTTTGCGCAGCAACAGTCGCCTACAACGATCCAAATGAACTTGCGCGTCTGCTCTCGTCACTCACGAATCAAGGGCCGGCTTTAAGCGGACTCATCGTCATCGATAACTCAGATCAGAGATACTCAGCAGAAAACAAGAAAGTATTCGACACGCACTCTAGACAATACCCATTTACTTATTATCACCAAACCAAAAGCAACGTGGGCTCTGCCGGCGGCTTTCACCACGGTATGAAGGTTGCCCACGAGAATGGTTTCGATTGGCTATGGCCCGTAGATCAGGACGGGGTTGCATCAGATCTCTGTCTGAGCGAGTTGCTGAAGCGCGCCGACGACGGCGACATTCTTTGTCCCAAAAAGGTCGATATAGACCGGCCTTGGGTGGTTTTTACGCGTGAAAGGCTGAAGAAAAACTTTTTTGGACATCTGCGTCCGGTTCGTTTGAGTGTGGACATGTCCAAGATAGACGCGTTTGGCACACATGGGGTTCTCATTTCAAAGAAAGTCATGGACTCGATCGGGTATTATGATGCTTGCCACTTCTTTGTCGGTTTGGAGGATTATGATTACGCCCGTCGCGCGCTGCCAGCGAAAATTGCCATTATAGCTGTCGATGCGGCCGAAGTCCGACACCCAGACCTTCGGCGCAAAAAAGCGTTGCAAGAGTCCCCACTCAGACCTAGAGACGAATCAAAGCTTGGTGCGGTTATCAACAAGCTTCGTCCAGAACATTTAGGTTACGTGGTCCATCCCAGTCACGGTAAGCGCTGTTGCTCGAAGAATAGATACTTGCTGACCTTTTCATGGCTCTATTTTGTCACCGAAAGCTTGTCAAGATGGCAATTTGCGATCGCGTTTGTATACTCGCTCTGTGTGTTGTTCATCAAATTCGCCATGAAAAACGAAATATGCGTGAAAAAAACGTTGGATGCCTATGTGAAGTGCCTCGTATCGAACCTCAGAAACGAATGGCATTATGGGTGCGTTGAAGAATTCTGCCGACGCATTCTAGAATGAGGCGCGCCTTGCACCAAGCTAGCAAGATGTGGGCAAATAATTGTTAAGCCTCTCGAAAGCGTGCCAAGCTTCTCACCAAAGCAGTTCCTCGTCTTGATAGCTGCTCTTGCCCGACGATTAGTGCAGCAATACCCTCACGAATTATAGCTGCGTGCGCCTGAATTTGGCTATTGTGCTCGTGTAATTTTTGTATGACTCGCTCGCATCAATACCTGGCCGCATCGGCATGATCAACCAGGCGTCCCATGTGTTTACCTCCCTAGCAGCAATTCGCGACGAGCTGGATCCTTTCCCCAACGTTTCGGTTCAAACCACCGAACGTAGCGTTTACAACAAGAATGAATATGAGTAGAAGCTTGGTGCGTGAGAACTGAGATCATAACTATTATATGGCAAAACGAAAAAAAGGCAAGCTGTGAATTCAACAGCTCTAAGAGCAAAAAAATGAAATTAACCATTTTGATCCACTATTTCTTGCTGAAAAGGCCTCAGTTTCAAAAATGACCGAACGAGCACCGGAAAGTAACGATTGTCACGAGACTGTTGTGCGCGCTGCCGATGACAAAGCGGCTACCATTAGGAACGCGCGCAGCGTGCGCAGAAGACTATGTGCGAAAGCTTTATGGACAAAGCGGCCTTGCGATTGCATCGATTCGCCATGATGCGACGTGGCCGCTTATCCAACGGATGGTGATGTTTGTTAGAAAGGACAGCGTAACGTCCGGTGCAGAACGTCAAAAGAGGCGCTTGACGCGAATTAGACCTCCGCTCGACAATGGAGCTTTTTTGGAATATGAACAGTTGCTACTTGAAACTCAAGCACACTCTTGCTAACGTTACTTTCAACATTGAGTATTTTGCTTCAGGATTTTTCCGTAAAGACTCGAATATGTGGATTTTTGGGGCCCCACTCGGCCAGAAATTTGCAGATAATTCCAAATACCTCTTTCTTTATGTAACCAAGAACCATCCCGATATTACCTGCGTTTGGTTATCGCGCAATACAGATGTTATCGAAAAGCTGAGGGAGAACGGATATTGTGCGTATCACGTAAGCAGTCTAGAGGGTATTTTGCACTCATTACGGGCCGGATGCGTAGTCATTTCAACTTCGTTGTGGGACGTCAATCGAAGCCTTATCAGAGGAGCAAAAGTAGTACAACTCTGGCACGGCACCCCATTGAAGAAACTGCTTATAACCAGTAAATACCGCTTTAGAGATCATAAACTCATGCTTCGTTTCTGGCTGTTCCTGAGGAGCCTAATGGCTAGCATATTTGGCTTTGAGGCTGAACACTATGATCTTACCATCGCGACGTCCCAGGAGTCAAGAAAAGCGATGTTATCCGCCTTCGACGAGCTTCCAGCTTTTCGATCTAATATGAATGTAGTTGTTACGGGGTATCCACGAAATGACGTATTGCTCGACGCAAGGTGGTCCTATGATAACTGCCCGTATCTTGAGCATATAAAGAGTACAGTTGATTTTACGTTTGTGATTTGTTACCTGCCAACGTGGCGGCGCCAAGACATTGGTCGAAAGCTGGATCTGCTTTTTGATTACGGATTCGATATTGACGAAGTAGAAGCATTGCTCACGCGGATAGATGCAATTCTGATAATGAAAGTGCATGAGCGCGGAACTGAAATAAGGCTACATCCAGAACACGGCGACCAAAAAAGCAGAATCTTCACGCCTTCCGACACGGCATTGCCTGATATCTACCCTCTCTTGAAGCGTGTCAATATCCTCATTACGGATTATTCCAGCGTCTATTTTGATTTTTTGTTGTTAGATCGGCCCATCATATTTGCTCCTTTTGATCTTCGCGAGTTTGTTGATTTGGACGGTCAAGAGTTATTCTATGACTATGATGAGGTGACGCCTGGCCCTAAAGCCACGGACTGGAAGCGCGTCTTCGAGTTGGTGGAACGTAATCTTCAAAGTGATGACTATAAAACACAACGGAAGGAAATTTGCCACCGTTTTAATGAATTCCGAGATTGTGAAAACTCAGAACGGGTATATGATATAATCAAAAAATCGCTTCAATGACTGTTTGTACACAACAGCGGCTTTGGTAGCACCTTAAGAAACACTGTGATGATTCGCTATGCGACGAATTCCCTAGCGACTACGCGACAAGCATTTGACCGAGCACCAGTTAGTGTGTTGGAACCCCGGCGCGCGCGAACACGCACATGGTTTTACGCTTTGCTCGGAATTGCAGTGCCGGAATCACCAACAAATACGACATTTCTGAGTTGATCAAAGAAGCTCGGGATCAGTCATACTATCATTACGTTGACATCCCCCCTGCACAGCTGCGAACCAATTGAAGACCATCTTGGAATATCGCGTCGAGCAGGCGTTTTATCCCCACTCTCTTGAAGCAGCAGATTATTCCTGTGCGCGGCGCACTCGCGGCCCAACGAAACGGTGATGCCCGATATGCGCTGGATCTGCTTTCGACTGGTGCTGATCACTGTGAGGAAGAAGGTCACACCGCGGTAACAGAAGAGCACGTGAGATGGGCCTAGCGATTGGCTGAGGTATCCTTGATGCGGCGCGAAGTGGTCCGTTTGTCACCTCATCAGAAGGTCGTGCTAGAATGTGTCTACAGTAAAGAGCAAAAGCAGTCTCCGACTGAGGTTTGTCGAAAATTTAACAGTACCATGCGCTTGGATGGACGAGAACAGGTATATACACGACCTTATCGGAATTGATAGCAGAGTTGGAATTGTGCGGGTTTGTTGAGGTGGAAAGAAAAGGGAGAGGCCCGTGCCGAGGGGTTGACATTTATATCTCTCCTACAGGATCTGTTGAGCGAAAAGTGTTGTTGGATGCTTTGAAAGACTTGGTTGTGTAGCTGACTGGGATATGCGGTTTCAAACTGGGAGTTATCACACCCACGGGCAACACGCCGCATGATGTTTGCCTTATTGAGATAACAGTTGAGATAATGCGAACGACTAATCTAAGCGGGCGGCGAGGCGGCTCAATTCATTTTTTCACATAACCAGGATGCGGTTGCGCTCCGTCACGCTAAATCTTAATCGCGCTCTTCCAGTACGCCCCACGTTGCCTAGATCGGGAACATGTAGACGTAGTCGCCACGGAGCACGTAAATATTGCCGTTAGTAATGCATAAGCCTTCTATCTCGTCGGTGCCGCCGCCAGCCATCATCCTCGACGCTGAGATTATTTGTTTCGCGTTGCTCCCATCAGTATTCATTATCGCGACGCCGCCGTTTACTGATGAGGCTGAACCGACCGGAGGGTTGTCATATGCATAATAATAGTGGCCGTCGTAGTAGCTGATGCCTTGATTGTATATTGTTGGGTTGCCTGACGCCTTAAAGGAGCCTTTGTATGCGAACGTTGTTAAACTGTATGTAAATACTGAAGCGCCTGTAGCAGCGGTACTACCGTAAGGGCCATATGAGAGTACTGCAAGGAGACCAGCGTCGGGGTTAACAGTGACGGCAGCTATATTTATTTGATTGGCAGTCGGTGCAAAAAATCCTAGGTGGGCCAAATTAACCACCTTTATAAAGCTCAAGGTGCTCGTATTAAACAGCGCGACGTGTGCAAGCTCCTGTGCTGGGGGATCTGCGGTACACGGTACATAGAGGACCCCATTATAGGCATCGCCAGACCCCATATGGTTGCCGCCGCACTGAGCAGCGGCATTGCCGTTCGTCGCAATAAGGTTCCAGTTCGCGTCGTACTTGTACAGCGCAGTGCTGCTTATGCCGTAGTAGTACGTGCCGTCGTTTGCGATGCCCTGCGTCAGTGTGGGACGGTGGATTATCACGGGCGGGCTACCCGCAGACACCCAGTTATTCCAGTTGGCACTACTATCCGCGGAATACCAGACCTTCCCGCTAGTGCTGCTGACACACACCAGCGTTTCGCCGGTGGTAGAGACGACGGCGCCCGGTGACGAGGTGGACAGCGCCTCGGGAGGCGCTCCGGCGAGGGTGCTCAAGCCGGTCGATTTGACGGAGCCGACCCCAACACGCATTCGCGAGAGCTGATGATCCGTGCCTTGTACAAAGAGCCAGAGGTCTTGGCTCACGGCGGGTCCCGTGTTGGGGGCGACTTTCCCGCCGTGAGAGCTCCAGCTAGACCATCCGTTGTTATAGGACTTCTCCCAGATGGTGCCGTCGGTGCCGCGGGCAAAGACGTATATCGCACCGCTGGTCGGTGAGGTCGCAGCGGGTGCTGAGGTCAGTTGCCCGCCGAGGGATTCCCAGCCAGACCACGATGCGCCGTTATACGATTTATGCCACAGGGCGCCGTCAGTACCGTCTACAAAGACGTCGAGACGACCTGCTGACCAAGAAGAGACAGCGGGGCCGGTGCCTGAAGCAAGTTGCCCGCCGAGTGATATCCAGGTGGACCAACCGTTCTGGTAGTGCTTCTGCCAGAGGGCACCGTCAGTGCCGCGCACAAAGACGTCGACGGTGAAGTAGCTGTAGTTCATGGAGACGGCGGCGGGTGATGAGGTGCTCACTCCACCGAGGGGGTTCCAGGAACCGTTACCGCTTGGCGCTATCGACTTGTTCCAGAGGGTACCACTAGGGTCGACGGCAAAGATTTCGGTTTCTCCAGTGGTAAACGAGGTGCTCGCAGCGGGGCCGGTGCCTGTCATCGTGCTGCCGACCAGGTTCGTAGCAACGGGTGCAGTCGTTCCGCCCGCTTGGCCGCTTACGCTCGCCGGACTGCTTACCACAGCAAAAAGCGAGACGAGCATCAGAGTGGCTAAGGCAACGCCGATCGCAATACGTTTACGTGTCATCTTTTCCGCCAACATAGGAAAACAATCTAGAGTGGCAAAGTGCTTGGAGGATTCTAGTCTTACACGCAGAAGAAGAGCCATAAAGGTTGCGGTTTGTGAGTGACCGGCGTAACTAAGTTGTGCGTGCGTCGTGAACGGGGCCCTTCAAACGCTGGAAACCGAATAATGAAATGAAATGCAGGCGGCATAAAGGACACTCCCCGGCCCTGCACCGGCCTTCAGACACTCAAAAATAAAAAAGAGGTACGCCGATTGACCCACCTAATGTGCCATCACCGCGGTCAGGGTGTCGGTGTTGGCCTCGGCGCAGGCGTCAGAGCGGCCCTCAGCAAAAGCCGCCTATTACCATCTGCGCGGTCGCCTGTGCCGGCAGGAATCTGCCCGCCGAAACAGGTCCGGGAGCTCTATGAGGCGCCTCCATTCGCGCCTCCTCGATCAGAGGGTGCCGTCGCTGCCTCGCACAAAGACGGTGATCGTCCTGCCTTGAGACGCGGCAGCGGGGCCCAACGTCAGAACTCCGCACAGCGACGTCGACGCCGACCGGCCCGTCGTGCTATCCCATTGCTTATACGAAAGGGCGCCGACCGTTCCTTTTACGAACAGGTTTCTGCACCAGCGTTAGTACTCAACCAATGAGTATTTGTTAAATTGATTGTTATGAGAATGAAGAGTCAAATGCGCAGACGAATTTCGTGACGAAGCTATAAATGTCGCGCTATCTGAATTCCTTTCTGAAAGGGCTACCCGCGAGAGTCCGACAACACCGTGAAAAAAAAACGATTGAAGAACCACGCTAAGGCGAATCTAAGGTCAACCCTGCCGTTTTTGTGACCTAGCGCAAGCGTTAAAAAGCATCGACAGGTCAAAAAAAGGCCGAGCAACAGTCAAACAGATTATCGCAGAAGAACCACGTCAATGGGAAAATACACACTCACTGTTCGGCGAATAGGATTGAGCGCAGTAATAACTCCTCTAGTCTATCTCAGCAATATCATTCTGCTTCCTATCCTAACAAGGAACCTGGTTATAGCTGATTATGGCGCCTTTGCTTTGATTCTGATTACGCTCGGCCTGTTGCCCACCCTTGCGGCTTTAGGGCTACAAAGTTCAATAGTTCGGTTTGGCGCCGCAGCGACGAACAAACGTGACATCCAAGAGTTGTTCTATTCTATGGGCTGCATCGTTTTGGTCATGAGTTTGACGCTTTCTGGGCTGTTTCTTTTGTTTGCGCCACAAATAGCGGCAAGCTTGTTTCAAAACAATCTCACTACAGCCCTGCTACTTGCGCCGAACGTGTTAATCGCCTGCCTGAGTTCTTTTGTTTTGCAATACTTTGTAACATTCCAGCAGATCAAAAGGTACACTTGGTTAAGCCTTTTTAACGCGTACTTGGAGACGACCCTCGTTGCCTATTTTGTCCTCTCAGGTTACGGATTGGAGGGCGCCGTGATTGCGCTCTTAATCGAGCAGCTCGTGGTGTTCTCCATTATGATGTATCTCATCGTCGCGGAGATTGGGCTTGCTATCCCCAAGCTTACGCACATGAGGCAGTACCTCAATTATGGCGTGCCATTAGTCCCGGGGAGTATTTCGAGTTGGATCGTAAATTCAAGCGATCGTTATCTCATTGCGTTTTTTTTAGGTACCGCAGCGGTGGGCTACTATTCGCCAGGATACACCGCGGGAACTTCCATCGCCATGGTCGCAGCACCGTTAGGGACGCTGCTTCCCGCGATTCTTTCAAAACACTACGACGAGAACGACATTGCCGATGTACGCACGATCATGACGTACTCACTGAAGTACTATATCGGAATTGCCCTCCCGTGCGTGTTTGCCTTATCGGTCTTATCAAAACCGATTTTGCTTGTGTTAACCACGCAACAGATTGCGACAAACGGCTACTTAGTTACTCCATTTGTTGCCGCGGGAACTGCGCTCATTGGAGCGTGCTCAGTGACTATTACGATACTCGCACTAAAAAAGAAGACTGCGATCATCGGCACGATATGGATGCTCAGCGCCGGATTGAATTTCGGTCTAAATATAGTACTCATCCCTTATTTAGGCGTCGTAGGTGCTGCACTAACTACTTTCCTCGCCTTCCTGCTCGCTTTCGTGCTGATTACAATCTATTCATTTAGATACTTTAGGTTTGACGTGAACGGCAGATTCATTGTGAAGAGTGCGTGCGGCTCGAGTATTATCGCCCTGTTTCTGCTCTTATGGAATCCCTCTGGGTTCTTCAGCATAGTTTTATCGATCGCACTTGCCGCAGTAATCTATTTTGCCATTTTGCTTGCGCTGCGGGGTTTCACGATACAAGAGACGAAACTCATATATAAGATTTACAAGGGCTCTGATTAACGCGGCTTATTTGAAGTAGCTTAAAAAAAATAGATTATAAAACGTGTCTGCACTGCGTACTTCAAATGCGCCCTCCGCAAGTGCCGTGTCTCGATTGGCCCTTTAGGCGCTCATTAATGTCTAAGCGATGCCCAAAAAAGATTTTTGTGCGCGCAACGTGCTTTTTACTGAGCTCTTCAAATGAGGCAACTGTCACGTCGCATCGCGAGACATCAACGGCACGAAGTATCGCCGAATGAGGCGGCCGCGCATAAGAGCAAGAAAATGAAAACAAGCGATTGATCAACGATCCGTAAAAACCGACACGAAATTTTTCAGGGATATACGTTCGTCGTCGCTGCAAAGCCCCTTGTTATAACTTCACCTTTAAGACCTAAGAGTTTCAAGGCACAATGCAGGGCCATCGTACCATTTGCAACAGCAATAAAGCCCTAACGCCAGTTTTTTAAGTCTCTGTTGAAGCAGCTGCAACAGTTTACCATTGAGTCGAATGGCAGTTCGATGTTGTCCTTAACACTATTGGTCGGGCACATCCGGTGGTCTTGTCGCCGCAAACAACATACGTCGCGAAGCCAAGAAAGCGTCGCATTTCAAACATCATAGAAGCGCAAGGACTGGCAACGTAATACAGATTGCCAATGCCGTGAGAGGCGGACCATAGTGGGGGACAATCGTGCCGCCAGTTAGCGTTTTGGGTGCAAACGCGGAAGCGAACGGTTTATCGCCGAGACCATCGAGAGTTTCTTAGGGCAGATTTCGAAGACCTCGAACCATAGTGAATGGTACCTCGACCGATGCGACGAAGCAGATTATCGAACGCCACGCAAAGCAGGATGCGCCACTTAGCGTAATTTCACGAGCGCGATTTGGGCATTTCGAGATCCTGTTACGACGCATCGAAGCGGCAAAAAAGGAAATTTATAGCCCAAATAGATTCTGATGAGTCTGGGTATCTGATGGGCGTATGAAGCAACTTGCGGTTCTTAAACGCGACGAAGTTCTAATCGTTTGGTCGGAGGGGGAGATCATCGACCGCGCAGGACTATCCGGCGGAAAAAGCTTCAGTAAACGACTCGGAAACAACGCATCGGCAAAGAAGAGTGGGGATCTTTGGCAAGAGCCCTTATGTTCAAAATTGCATCATTCATTTGACAGTAATCTACAAAAAGCAGAATCTAAGGGACGCCAGATATGATTAAATACGCGTCACAAACGATTTCAAGTTCGCTGAAACTGGTACAGCAATTCCAATCTTACGACATAGCAAAAAACGCTGGCTAAAAATCGACTTCACGGGGGCAACACGTTTGCATGTTCAGGCCCAGAAGCATTAAGACTGCAGCCGAGTTAAATGGTTTTATATTAGGCCAGTCAAAACAAGCAATTCGAATACCGGCGCGTAAGAAATGATCAAGAACGACTGCTCGGAAATAGTCAAGAAAGAATTTGATTTTGGGTGGAAAGCAGGCCATTCTACATACGAAGCCGACCTGTTGGCTCTGGAATACCAAAAAGGAGACATCCTTGATGTGGGCTGCGGCACGTGCCGATTGTACAACTTCTTGAGCCAAAGAGAATGGACAGGGCAATACATTGGCATTGACGCACAACGGTACGATGATTACGCGTACCCGGCGGGCGTTGAGCTCATAACGAACGATGCAACCACAGTTACCTTCCCAAAAATCGACACCGTGGTTTTGTATTGGTTGTTAGAGCACGTAGAAGATCCATGTGCTTTATTGAGTAAATCTATCGAGAGTTGCCAAAAGAACGTCCTTCTGTGTGTTCCGAAAAGAAATGAGGCGCTCTGGGAACGCGGAGTTGTTGAATACCATCAACTCGATAAAACTCATCAACATTGTGGTTTTTCACAAGAAGAAGTAAATAATATCGTGCGCTTAAGTGGGGGGAAGATCCGAAGCTACAAAGAGATGACCAAGATAAATGCGACAGTGGGTATAAATTTGTGGAACAGTCAGATGGCAAAGCGCGTGGTCTTTCTTCTTTCTAGGATCTTCTCTTCGAAAACCTTCTATGAAAACATATGGTGTGAAGTAGTAAAGGAGTAACGAGAAGGGCTTTGAAGTGATCAGCAGAGAATACGCGTGGAGTGAAAGTCGGGTTTGTTGCACTATGTGGGACGTTGGTTTTTTGCCGTGCCTGTACCAATGAAAACGCAACTGTCAAAACGCGACTGTCAAGTGGTTCAATGGTTTGTTGAGCGATGAGCCGTACAAGGGCTTGCACAAAAATGAAACCATCTCTAGGAGCGTGCTAACCACCTCGTCCAGAAACGGAACGAGGTCATTGTTATCTTTTTACGGCATCGGAACTGAAGAGATCCTGGCTGATCGCTTTTTCTAACGCTTTTTTGATTGGGGTTTGGACGTTTGGCCTGGCAACTGTAAGACTGGACTCTCAGGCAGCTGCAGAGGCTTGCTTGTGAACTGAAATAATCTGACAGTCACGCTTCCTGGTAAACGGGGCTTCCCTGCAACGTTAAATATATATCAGCAAATCAAGGCATGTCCGTGCATCTGGAAAGCTCAAGGGCTGGAACCACTTTCATGTGTTAGTGAGACCCACCATTATCACAAAGCGCGGTCAATGAAAAAACGCAATCGATAGATCAACCGATTAAAGATATAGAGAGCTTATGATAGTTATATGCGAACTGCATTTTCGCGGTTTTGGGCACGCGCAATTCAATGCAGCCCTGGTTGCTTTGGTCGCTGAGGCTTTCCCTGAGGAGGGGCTGATATTTTGCGCTGAACGCGAGCATTTAAACGCGGTCAAGAAGGGTGTAGATACCCGCGTCGCTACAGTCAGGTTTATCGAAGTCGAACTTCCAGATAGAGCCCTGCGCGAAGAGCAACGAGGTCGGCGCGTGCCCTTTGTAGCGCTCCGCGAGGAGCTAGCCCTGTACAGGCAGATATTTAGATTGGCCGACAAAAATCGAGCGAGCCAAATAGTGGTGTGTACAGCAGCTCATAGGAACGATCTCGTCATAATCAAAGTAATGCTGAGACAATTTTCTCAGATCTCCTGTGTTGTTGTGCTACACGATCTGCAGGACAAAATCAGCACGCCTCAACCAAAGCGTCTGACACCTCAGTTTCTTTCATATCGACACTGGCTTCTCGCAGGCAACACGTCGCAAATACATTACTTACTGCCCGGACCCCCTCCCCTTATGGAACTGGGACTGAAGAATTACTTGCCACGTCTGCAAAACTGCATTTCGCCAATAGATACTCCTTACGTCTTTGCAGATTTTGCCGGCAGCGAGCCGTTCAAAGATGATGCCATTCATTTTGGTTTCTATGGTCACGCGAGTTTGCGCAAGGGAGCGGACATTTTTTTCAAGTTGGCAAATGAAGTAAGCTCTACAAGAACAAAATATCGGCCAATTTTTGTTCTCATTGGTGATATAAGAGACGAGCAGCTCAAAGAGATGCAGCATACGTCTGTCAATATCCCCGCCCCTGACGAGCCCCTCACACAAGAGGAGTATGACAGATATGCTAAACGCATCGATTATGCCCTCTTTTTTCATGCGGCGAGTGCTTACGAATTGAATGGAACTGCTGCGATGCTGGACGCATTTTCACATCTCAAGCCAATTATCGCACTAAAGACCCCACTCTCTGAATATTACTTCAATAAGATGGGAGACATCGGGTATCTGTGCCAGAGTTACGATGACGTGAAGAGTGCTGTTTTAGACGTCTTAGAAACGAAACCTATAGGTCGTTACGGCTGCCAACAAGACAATATATTGGCAAGAAGAGATCAATTCTCCCCAGCTGGGATTGCCCCGGAACTCCGCCTCTTGCTGCGGCAAAAAGTATGCTAGGTCAAAAACTACGACAGAGCGCCTCGGATCGGGCGCACCGTTTGCACCCCGTACAGTGTTTAACATTTGGCGCTTACAATGACCACGTTAAGACCAAAAGAAAAAACTTTGGCGCATCCGACAAAAAAAGAGGGACTACACGTAGTTTGTAAGTCGGACACGCCCGGAGCGGAGCCTGATGGTTTGCGTCGGCGAGAGGAACGCGACGTCACGAAGGTCGAAGAGCCACTGCACGTCGGTCCGATCAGCTGTCCTCCAAACTTGACCGTGGTAAGTGCTGCTCAACCGTGCACCGCTACCGTATCGTGGTGCACACGCACTATCGCTGTCCCGCGAGAAAATGGCTAAAGAATCGTAGCTCGCTCGCGGTAAATCCTTTAAGGATAAACAGAATCGCGGTGTAAACGACAGCACACATCACAAGCAGTGCAGAGATGCTCAAAAGTCCGGAGGCGTGCGATACCAGAACAAATGGGGATATCACGATCGATGCAAAAATACTTTTTAAAATGAAGCCCAAATCCACGTCAAGCGTCATACGTCGGACAGAATAAATCGCGGTAACTCCAAAAATAAAGCCGTAGCCCAGCAGCGTGGTTAGAGCTGCAGCAACGATCCCAAAATATGGGACGAGGACCAGATTAAGTCCGATGTTTAATGCCGCACCAACGACCCATATCGTGCCGATGATCGCGGTCTTTTTTTCAAAAGTGAGTACGATGGCGATTATGGACCATACTCCAAACAGCACCGCGCTTAGCGCGGTGAACGGCGTGATCAGGTAGCCGTTCGTAGCTATTGCAGGGGTAGTCAGTACCAGAAGTATGGGTTTTGACAGAAGTGAAAGCACGAAAGCTGCGGGCACGGCAACCGCGAGAAAGTATTTTACAGAGTACCTGATAATCGTTTTCACCTCCGCTATTCTGTTTGCGTCATAATACTCGTAGAGGGCCGTAGGAACGAGAATCGTAAGGGGCGTCGCTAAAAGACTGATCGTCCAGCCAAGCTGGTAACCTGGGGAGTAGTAACCGACCCAAGCGACACTTAGGAAGAACGTAATGATGTACCGGTCGCTTACGCCTAACGCCCAACTCGACACGCTACTGGGCACGAGAGGTAGGCCGTATTTTAGATACGCCTTAAGATCAGCGAAACGCGGCACGGTCACCCCGATATCTCTCAAGACGTAATAGGTCGAGATCAAGGCTATGAGTAGCAAGTTGATGAGATACGCGAAAGCAGCCCCGGCGAGTCCGAGACCAACCACCACGAACGCTCCGACGAGTATAACGTAGGAGGCGGCCTGAAGAAACGAGACAATCGAATATCTTTTCGCCTGTTGAAATGTCCTGAAATAGGTCTGTGGCACGTAGTTGTAAGCGGCCACAAACGTGATTAATGGCAATAGGAGGGCAACGGTACGATTATTGCCGAGCAAATTTGCAGCTATCGATCGTTCAAACAAGAGGAGGAAGAAACTCGAAACAAAACCCGCACCGAGAACAACGAGGGCGATAGAGTAGTAACCTTCACGTATCTCGTCTTTGTTTTTTACCGGAGCCAGAAACCGTACCATCGAATTCGGCAGGCCTAAAAGCACCACCAGTGGCACAAAGCTGGCTGTAACGAGAATCAACGACCAAATCCCATATTCTCGAATTGTCAGGATCTTCGTCAGTATCGGCAGCAAGATAACTGGACTGAGCGCGACCACAAGGCTTGCTAGTCCCGTCAGCCCAATTCGCTTGACTAAAAGCTCGTAGTCACTCACGTTACGGCACGAAACAATAAACCGAATTCAGAACCACGCGCGGCCAGCCCCACAACGTTTCGCGTTCTTTGATTGTGCCAAGGCTCTGGGGTGCCGTACCGTCGCGACTTATCACGAGGATCTCCTCAATCGCTTGGGAATGCGCCGTTGTTGTGATCATCTGTACGCCGTGTGCTGCTGAGCGCGCCGCTCACGAATGAACTCGTAGCTGCGTGTATTTTGGCGATATAGGCCGCGCAATTCGCATAAGCGAGTTTATTTTTTTATCTCGACAAACAGATTTAAAGCCTCCGCTTCTGACCCGAGTTTCTATTCGTTGTTGCAGAAAGGCGAGGCAGCGCACGACGAACGTGCTCACGTTGATCGCGCGAGCGAACCGAGAGGTTACGGCTATACACCGGAAGCACGTAGACATCATGCGACCGTCGTCTGGTCACGCGAGCTGCCGCTACGTTCTTCGGCTGAGCACGAGCACGTCAACAAAAACCGGCGCCTCCAGCAACCCACAGCCTCCGTTGCTTCTCTGGGGCGCCAGTCCGCTCCCTGAGGGTCGCTCGCAGCACGCCCATTCAGGCGCCGCATGTTGCCGGACATCTTCAAGTTTAATATACCGCTTCAGCTGACAGGCATTTGTGCGTAGGATTGCCTTGCGCTCTTCCACATGCAGATCCGCACGCTCCTTGTGCCTCGGTGCCCTGCCGTTCGAAGATGGAAACACACGTGCGCGAGAGAGCTGACGTGTCTGCCATCCTCTTACCAATTATGCCATACCGTGCTTATGCTGCACGTCTTCAGGCCAATAAGAACGCAATTCATCGCAACGTTAAAACTGATGAGCCTTCTTGCCGATTACCACACGAGCGCACCGATTACAACCCAGAGCTCACAGGCTCATCCTCGATGTGCGATATAGGCTAGCAAATCTATGACTGCTACGTACTCTTGCTAACGCAGTTTCCTCGGCGCGCTCAGCGCCACACGTTGATGTTGTAGTTACTGCGCTTCAGGCCTGCTTTTCCCGTGGAGCGTGTGATTTAAAAAGGCCGCTCTCCAACACAATGCGGTCGTCTTTGCCTATGACGCGGTGGGGTTCCTCCATCGAGCGCACGTCGGTATCTTTGGTGACGGCCACTTTTGGGGACGGTTCAGCGGTGGGCAGCTGGAGGTCTACACGAGGACGGTGATCTATAATCGGACCTAGATCTTCAAGCTTTTTAATGGGATGCGGCGGGCGCACGTCGCTGTCGCTGACGGGGAGGACGGACGGAGAGAGCTCGGCGGTGGGCTGTGGTTCCGGTTCAGCGGTGGGCTGTGGTTCCGGTTCAGCGGTGGGCGGTGGTTCCGGTTCGGCGGCGGGCTGTTGTGCCGGTTCAGCGGCGGGCAGTGGTTCCGGTGCCGCGGTGGGCTGCGGGTTGGGGGCATCGGT
>Ga0116111_1000257_pt1 | contig 45675 bp, 40 predicted proteins | sample June2015DPH_8_10_FD_89720 | JGI IMG/M metagenome (GOLD analysis project Ga0116111, IMG submission 89720) | Peatland microbial communities from SPRUCE experiment site at the Marcell Experimental Forest, Minnesota, USA - June2015DPH_8_100 | ecosystem: Environmental > Terrestrial > Soil > Wetlands... | reverse complement strand
CGAGGACCCAGACCCAGAAGGCGCTTAGCTTCTTCCCTACTGGGCTCGCAATCACACGAATCCTGGCTCGAGGAATCGCCTCCGACCGGGAGTTTGCAAGAGAAGAAGCGATCGAAGTTTCGACTGGAATGCTCTCGGGGCATCTCCGAGATACGGTTCCGGTCCGCTGGAGATCGAGGAGGCGTTCCCCCGTCAAGATAACGGGGAGGACGCAGGAAGAAGCAGCGGAAGGCCCCGCAAGCAGCAGCAAGCTCGACTACAACGCGGGTGCCTCGAAAGACAAAATCTGTACAAACAGGAACGCTCCCCCATGGCGACTCGAAGGCAGACGTCCGCGGTTCCGGTGGCCGAAATTGCCATGGCCCTGCTGGCCCAGCCGGAAGTGATTCCGCGGGCACGAGTGATCGCCGACCAGGTTGCTGCACTTCTTCCGGGCGCAGCCGCCGTAGTGTACGTCATTCCGGAACAGGACAATCCGGAATGGACGGCAAAAGCCACAGCCGGCGAGGTCACGGTCAGCGAGGCCGTTGATTTTAACGCCGGCACGCTGGGAGTTGTCGCCGAGAACAGGTCGCTCCAGGTATTCGAGGGCGCCAGCCTGCAGCGTGAAGATTTCTCTCACCTGGATATTCGCCGCACAGCTTTGTCTCTTGCCTATGCCCCGCTGCTCGTGGAGGAAACCCTGGTCGGCGCCATCGAGCTGGTCTGCTACGAGCAGCTGGTTCCCGATACGGCGTTGCAGTCCCTGGAGGAGATAGCGGAACTCGCCTCGCCGGCCATCGCTACGGCCCTGAATTACGAAAGCGAGCGCAATGTCAGCCTCCAGTCCATCAGCCGCGTGGCCCAGATGTACGACCTGGAAAAGGTCTTCAACTCGACGCTGCAAATGGACGAGCTGCTGGAGATGATTGCCAAGAAATTTGCCGAAGTGCTGAAGGTCCAGGGCATCAACCTGTGGATGGTCAGCGGCGAGGCTGTGGAGTTGGTGAGCCAGGCGGGATTTGATGCGACTGTTTCACCTGGCACGATCCAGAAGGGGGGAGAAGGTATTGCGGGCAACATTTCAGAGAGCGGAGAGTCCGTACTGATTGATGATCCTGATGACGAGCGTTTGCAGCGGCGCAATTCCGGCTTCCAGGATGGCGCCGTGTTCTCCCTGTTGGCTGCACCGCTGATGGAGCACGAAGATCTTGTGGGTGTGGTGGAAGCCTTAAACCGTCTGGATGGCCTGCCGTTCGACGAAGACGATCAGTTCCTTCTCGCCAATATCTGCGAGACTGCCAGCAATGCCTTGCACAATGCCTCGCTTCTGGAAGCCGAGCGCAAAGTGGAGATCCTGCACACCCTGGTCAACGTCAGCCAGGAAATCGCCTCCACGCTGAACCAGGACCGCGTGCTGGAGGCCATTGTCAACCAGCCGCAGAGAGTCATCCCCTACGACCGCGGGGCCATCGCGCTGGAGGAGCGCGGCAGGTTGCGCCTCAAGGCCATTTCCGGAACCGCGCAACTGAATCCTTCCGATCCTGACGTGCAACGCCTGGAATCGGTGCTGCGTTGGGCGTCCGGCCTGGAGCAACAGGTCCACATTTCGCAGCGGGAAGGGGAAATCGACGATCCTCGTCCGGAAACCCGGGAGAAGTTCCGTACCTATTTCGAACAGACCGGATCGCGGGGATTTTTCGCGATACCGTTGGCCGACGAAGAAGGAAGACTAGGCATTCTGTCGTTCGAGAGCACCGATCCTGACTTCCTCGCGGAAGCGCACCTGGAAATCATCCAGGTGCTGGCCAGCCAGGCGACGGTGGCGCTGCGCAACGCTTCGTTGTACAGGCAGGTGCCCTTCATCGGCGTGCTGGAACCGATCCTCGAAAAGAAGCGCAGGTTCATGGCGCTGGGAAAGCGCCGCCGCACGATTACGCTTGCTTCGGTTGCCGCCGTCATCCTGTTCCTGGTGCTGGTGCCGATGCCCATGCGGATTGACGGAGAAGCATCAGTTGCGCCCAGCCACACAGATTTTGTTCGTGCCGATTTTGATGGGGTCCTGGACAAGGTCTTTGTGCGCGAAGGCGAACGCGTCGAGCGCGGGGCCGTGTTGGCGCAGATGCAGGATTGGGAGCAGACGGCCGAGCTGGCTCGCGCGCAGGCTAAGTACAACGCCGCCATCGAAGACATGGACCGCGCGCTGGCGATGAACGACGGCGCGCTGGCCGGACGACGACGCGTGGACGCGGACTACTGGCGCGGCGAACTGGAACGCGTCCACGGCAGGCTGGAAGCGGCCAAGCTGCGTGCGCAGATCAGCGGCGTGGTGGCGACCCCTCACGTGGAAGACATGAATGGGAAGATGCTGACCGCCGGATCTCCGGTGATGGAACTGGTGGATACGTCCGCCGTCACGGTTGATGTCGCGATCCCCGAAGGTGAGGCGGCGCTGATTCGCCCGGGCGCGAAGGCCGGGGTCAAGCTGGAATCGTTCCCGACGAGGACCTTTCACGGCAGAGTGGCCATCGTCAGTCCTAAGGGTGAAGTAGAGGGCGACAAACGGGTGTTCTTCGCGCGCGTCGAAGTGCCCAATGATGACGATGCGATTCGCACCGGGATGCAGGGCCGCGCCAAGATCAATGCGGGCTGGCACCCTGCCGGCTATGTGTTCTTCCGCGGTCTGGGCATCTGGGCGTGGTCAAAAGTCTGGTCATGGTTCGGCTGGTAGGGAAAACAATGAAGAATCTCGGATGGTTTCTGATCGTCGCGCTTCTGCTGGGCACGCTGTGCTGTAGCTCCACGCCTCCGCCCACGGTCGCTGCCTCGTCCAACTCGGCCGTTGGTCAGCCGCCCTCGTCCAAAGCACCGGCCACGGCACAGCCCGACGTGTTCGTCGCCATGGGGCCCATCGTGGTGGAGCAGCAGTTGGACGTCACCGCCCTGCGCGATGGGGTGGTGACCGCGTTGATGGTTGATGTGGACTCGCCGGTGAAGAAAGGACAGTTGCTGGCCCGCCTCGACGATCGGCAGTTGCTCGCCGAACGTGAAGCCGCGGAACACAAACTGCGCAGCATCGAGGCCGATGTCAAGAATTGGGAATCAGAAGTACAGGTACGCCAGGTTGACCTGCAGCGCTCGGAGGAGATGTTCAAAGCTGGCATCATCACGCAGCAGCAAGTGGACCACGACCGCTACAGCGTCGCTGCGACCCGCTACGAAGTGGAACGCGAACGCGAGAACCTGCTGAATGCCCGGTCCAACCTCGAAGGTCTCGATCTGGAGCTGGAAAAAACCCGCGTCAGCGCGCCCTTCGAGGGCATCGTTGCCCGCCGTTACGTTCGCCAGGGCCAGCGGGTCTCCAGTGGCGAGAAGCTCTTCTGGGTGACTGCCGTTGAGCCATTGCAGGTGCGCTTCACGCTGCCGGAACAATACAGCCGCGCTCTGAAACTGGGCGATGAACTCGCCCTCACGCCGGCAGTGTCCCCAGGCGAGCCTGCTTCGGCGAAAGTCATCCACGTCAGCCCGGTGGTTGACCCCGCCAGTGGAACCGTGGAAGTCATCGCCGTCCTCGCCAAGCCTTCCGGTTTTCGTCCGGGGATGACGGCTTCCATCCGCGTACCCAGGAACCCATGAACCTCGCCGAGGCACTCAATGCCGCCCTGCCGGAGCTGCCGGCCAAAAAGGCGCGGGCCGGCTATCCCAAGCTCGATCCGCGGACCATCTGGGCGGAGAACATCGAAGAAGGGCGGCCAGTAGTGGCGGCACACGTGCGCGGTAAGGAATCGCTGTTCCGGTTTCCGCCCGAGCAGTGGAAGCTGATCGAATTGTTCGATGGCCAGCGCTCCTATGACGACGTGGCTGAGGCCTACCGCCAGCTATACGGCGTGCAGTACACGGCTGAGGATGTGCAGGAGTTTGCCAACATGCTGCAGGAGGCGGACTTCTGGTACAAGACGCCGCAAGAGCGGAACATCGCGCTGAACCAAAAGCTGGCCGATCAAAGGCACCAGCACAAGCACCGCAAGTCGAAATGGGGCGATATCGCGCACATCCAGTTCTCCGCCTGGGACCCCGACCGCTTCTTCGACATGATTTATCCGCGGCTGCGCTGGGTGTATACGCCCTGGTTTACTACTCTCACTCTTCTCCTGTTCGCATTTACGATTTATGTCTTCGCCATACGATGGGGCGAGATCGGCCGCGATACGCTCACCTACTACACCTTCACCGATAAAGGCGCACGCGACTTGGCTGAATTCTGGGTACTTTTCCTCATTCTCGCTTTCTTCCATGAGTCGGCCCATGGGCTCACTTGCAAGCACTACGGCGGCCAGGTGCACAGAATGGGCTTCCACCTCATCTTTCTCACGCCGGCATTTTTTGTGGATGTGACTGAGGCTTTCGTTTATGCCAGCCGGTGGCAGCGGTTCGTCACCATCCTCGCCGGGATCTGGGTCGAAACGATCTTTTGCGCGCTGGGCACCATCGTCTGGTGGGGCACGCCGCCGGGGACCTACGTCCACGAACTCGCCTACAAGATTTTGCTGATTACCGGCGTTGCCGTGGTGGTGGTCAACATGAATCCGCTGATCAAGCTCGACGGCTATTACGCCTTCTCGGAGATCGTGGGCTTCGCCGACATCAAGGAGAAATCAACGACGTATCTCTCCTCCTGGGTGCGCCGGCACATCTTTCGGCTTCCGGTCGAGGTGGAATACGTGTCGCGGCGCCGACGGACCCTGTTCGTGGTGTACGCGATTCTTTCCGGTGTATACAGTTACCTGCTGCTGTTCGCCGTGGTGCGTTTCTCGCGCAACGTGTTTCTCAACTACAGCCGCGAGTGGGCCTTTGTGCCCGCGCTGGCGCTGGCGTTTTTTATTTTTCGCTCCCGCATTCGAACTTTTCTGAGGTTTACGAACACCGTGTATCTCGACAAGAAAGATCGCATCCTCGCCTGGCTGACGCCGTGGCGCATCGCAGTCTTTGCCGTGCTCTTGCTGGCAGTGTTGCTGCTTCCCGTGTGGCCGCGATTTGTGCAGGCGCGCGCGGTGCTGGAGCCCATTCGCCGTGAGACGGTGCGTAACGCCGTGCCAGGTACCGTTATGGCAGTTTACGTCCGCGAAGGCGATCACGTTGTGCCGGGACAATCGCTGGTGCAGTTGCAGGATTCAGGATTGGAATCGAGGTTCAAGGCCGCCGAGACGAACCTCGCCGCTGCGACCTCGAGCCAGATCCAGGCTCAACTGAATTATGGCAATACCGGGGAAGCTGCCGAGCAAAGCAGGCAATACGCCGTCGAAGCGCGGACTGCTGGCCTGGCGATGGCCGGATTGACTCCCATTGCGTCAATCACGGGGGTGGTGATGAACAATGGAATAACAGACCTGAAAGGAACGTATCTGGACGCCGGCTCAACCGTTGCCGAGATTGCAGATACCAGCGCCATGCGCGCCCGCCTGTTCGTGCCCGAATTTGATGCCAGCGACGTTCATCCCGGCCAGCCCGTACGCTTGCTGCTGGAGGGCAGCTACAGCCCGATTGACGGCCGGGTCGATGCCGTGCTGCCCGCCTCGACAACTCTCGCCGCCGGCCTCGAGTCTGCCACCTCATACAAAGGGCTGGCCAACACAAAATATTATGTCGCGGAAGCGTACTTGCCGCACAATGACAACTTGCGCGATCAGATGAGTGGGACCGCAAAAATACGGATCGGGCGGCAAAGTATTGCTGGCTTGACGGTCCGCGAGGTAAGGGATTTCGTCGGGCGCAAGGTCTGGTAGAAGCACTTGCTGCAAACAAGGTCAAGAGGGAGGGCGCTTGCCCTCCCTCTTTGCGTCTTACTGTGACATAGACGACGTGTAAATACTGGACTTGGCCCGGTCCTCTGTTAATTAGATCCGCTTGGACAGGACAGCCTGCTTGGACAGCACGGCCTGCTTGGACAGAACGGCCTGCTTGGACAGAACGGCCTGCTTGGACAGAACGGCCTGCTTGGACAGAACGGCCTGCTTGGACAGAACGGCCTGCTTAGACAACACAGCCTGCTTGGACAGAACGGCCTGCTTGGACAGCACAGCCTGCTTGGACAGCACAGCCTGCTTGGACAAGACGGCCTGCTTGGACAAGACGGCCTGCTTGGACAAGACGGCCTGCTTGGACAAGACGGCCTGCTTGGACAGGTTGGTTCCCTTCGATAGCGTGGGTGCCCCGGACGCCGGAGCCGGTGTAGAGGTCTTGCTAGCCAGAACAGCCTTCTTGGTAGCGTTGAGGTTGCTGATCAGGGACTTCTTCTGAACCATTCGTGTTCTCCTCCGAAGTGCTTGAGCTTCTTGGCCAGTTTCTGGCAGCTCTCGCCTGTACATATTGCAACCTAATGGCCAAAGTCGGCATCCTGGGCGAGCATCTTCCCAAAAGCCCTGCGCAACAAGGAATTGCGCATTTGTGCCGTCCCTGGAAGACATACCAGGAAACCCGGTACGCCAAGGCTCAATCCGGAAAAAGGTCAAAAATTAATCCCGTCTGGGTAATTATTTGACCCCTCTTCGTTTCAGAGTCCGTACTTGCGGCACAGATACTTCATCTTCTGCACGGGAATTTGCAACAGGGCCGCGGCAGCGGTCTTGCCCCCGGTGCGGTTCAGCGCGGCCTGAAGATAGGCAATTTCAATGCGCTGGATCTCCTGGTCGAAGTTGACGCCCTCTTCGGGAATCAGAATCTTCTCCTGCGCTGCCGAACTTTGGCGCAGCAGCGGCTGTGGCAGGTCGATCACACGAATCGTGTCGCCCTCCGTCATCAGCACCAGCCGCTGCACCAGGTTCTCCAGCTCGCGCACGTTGCCGGGCCACTCATGTGACTCCAGAACATCCATGGCCTCGGGTTCGATGCGCTTCATGGGCAGGTCGTTGGCGGTGCAGAAAATGTGCAGGAAGTGATCGAACAGCAAAGGAATATCATCGGTACGCTCGCGCAGGGCAGGCAGATGAATGGGAATGACATGGATGCGGTAATACAGGTCTTCGCGAAATCGCCCGGCGGCGACCATGTCCTCCACATTCTCGTTGGTGGCGCAAATCAGCCGGAAGTCGATCTTCTTGGCGTTCTTGCCGCCCAAGCGCTGCACCGCGTGGTCCTCCAGCACGCGCAGCAGCTTACTTTGCAGCGACAGCCCCAGCGCTCCGATCTCGTCGAGGAAGAGAGTTCCGCCATCGGCCAGCTCGATTTGTCCCGGACGGCTGGCGTGGGCGCCTGTAAAAGCGCCCTTCTCATGCCCGAACAACTCGGACTCCAACAGGTTCTCAGGCAAAGCCGCGCAGTTGACGCTGATAAAAGGAGCGTCGCGCCGCGAGCCCAGAGAAACGATGGCGCGGGCTACCAGTTCCTTGCCAGTGCCGCTCTCGCCGCGCAGCATCACCGTCGTGGTTCCCGGGGCCACCCGGCGTATCGCCTCGTAAACGCGGCGCATTTCATCGCTGCCGCCGATTAGATCGCAAAAGGAATTCTTGCTGCTGATCTCCTCGCGCAACCGCTGGGCTTCCAGTCGCGTGAGCCGTTCTTCGGCGGCCTCCAAAAGATACTCGCGCAGTTCGGCGAAATCGATGGGCGCCAGCAGAAACTCGTCGCCCCCGGCGGCGCGCGTGCGCTGCCGGGCATTGCGCAGCGGGGTGCGCGAGATCGCGATCAGCAAGGCCCCGGGAGCTGCAGCCCGCACCTCCCCGACATGGGCGAAAAAATCCTTGCCGTGGGGTGTTACGGTGTCCACGTCTACGACAATGATTTCGGGATTGTTCTGCCGAATGCCCGACATCAGGTCGTCGGGCGTGCCGGCAATGCTAACAAAGAAGGCCGGCGCCAGTTCCTGGCCCATGTCGGTGAGAGCTGAATGGTCCGACGTGGCAAACAGCAATCGAAATCGTCGTGTTGCCCTGGCAGTCACGGCCCGGCCCATGCCCTTTTTCACCCGAGATTCCTGAGAGTGTCAGATTATAGGCCAAGGTACATCCGGGTGAAAATGGCTTATCGCTGTGGCTGCGCTCGCATACCTCCTCGTGGGCCGCAGGAATCAGGGCCAGTTCCTCCACCCGGGGGACGAATTTTTCGCTCGCTTTCTGTCTCGCGCCCGCGGATGGATGCAGCAGAGTCCGTCCCTTGCAAAATCCAGGCTGTTCCCTTAGCTTTAACAGCGAAGACCCCAACAACCCTTGTATGAAGTCGGCACGACCTTGCAAGGAGGGCCGGTTGGACATCAGCGTCCGCAAGCGATCGCAAGTACAGTTGATCCAGCTCCGGGGACAACTCCGGTTGGGTCCGGCGGTGGACGAGTTGCGCCAGACCATCGATGAGTCCCTCGGCAACGGAGATACGCGTATCGTCATCAACCTCGCCGAAGTGCCTATGATCGATTCCAGCGGCATCGGACTGCTGGTCAATTCCCTGGCCTCCACCAAGCAGCGCGGCGGAAGCCTCAAGCTAACTCAGCCCTCCAAGTTTGCGGTGCAGACTTTGCGGATGGTAGGTGTTCTCAACCTGTTTGAGGTTTTCGATGACGACGACGCGGCGGTGCAGTCTTTCGCCTGAGTCGCCAATTGGGTTCGTCGGATTCAACAAAGAGGTGAGCCTTCATGCAGAGTGATGCCGGCAATCGACAGCATGACAATGAACTCGCGGAACTGCTGAACCTCCGCATGCCCGCTGAGTCTGCCTCAATTGCCGCCATCAGCGATGCCATCTCCGAATGTTTGGTTCGCTTGAAGGTCCCGGAAGAAAAGCAATTGGAGATCGGGCTGGCAGTCCATGAAGCCCTGAGCAATGCCGTTGTGCACGGATGCAAGAAAGATGCCTCGAAAGAAATTCAGTGCCGGTTGCAATGCGATCCCCAGGGTCGAATCGCGATTATTGTCACGGACCCGGGACCTGGTTTCAATCCGGAACTGTTGTCTGATCCAACGCACGGTGAGAACGTGTATGCGGACCATGGCCGCGGAGTTTACTTGATCCGTCAGCTGATGGATGAGGTTCACTTTGAGAAAGCCGGCAATGAAATCCGAATGTGGAAGTATTGAAGGCAAAGCTGACGATGCACTCTTACCACTTTGCACCGTACACCAGCGCCCAATTCTTCAATTCTTCTACCAGGACCACACGCAAGTGGAGCGACACGGCAGTCTACGTCGGCTTACTCATTCCCACCGGCAAACATCTGGAGTTTAACCCGTACTATGAGCATCGGAACAACACTTGGTGCAAGTCCTAGTCACCAACGGAACCACTTCGGCTGATGCTCAATCTCCCCTTTTCAGTCAGATAGCAATTCGGCGTGGCGCGGACTGGAGTGCTCTGCGTCACTGGACGGGCAAACAGGAAGTAATCCGCCCTGGACGAAAGCTGGTTTTACCGTTTTACCAACGCTGGATGGGGATAATTGGCGAAATCAGGGTTCCGCCGCCTCAAAATTTTCTGGTGAAGTGGCGAAGTCAAGCAGTCAAGCTGGCTGCGGATTCAATCTGTCAACCGTGTGTTTGGTCTGACACTTACTCTCGACCGCTCTAACGGCAGTCTCCCACCTGGTACCTCCGGGATGAAGGCGCATGTGGGAGTGAACAGCAAGACCCAGATCACCCGTAGGCGGCGGTGACCGACGCCAACATCGTCGATGTAACAGCGGCTCGATGATGTTGGTGGTGCGCAGCTTTCTCCACAGATGGCGCGGGAAGCGGAGGAAGGCCAGCAGCTCCGGCAAGTCCGCCTCCAGTTGCCGCACCATACGGGGATACTGTTTGAGTTCAGCGATGGGCGCGTAGATGTCGCGCTCGAGGTCACTGGTTATCTCCGGGAGAGCGAACGCCCCGCCTCCGCTTTCATGCCCGATCATTGACTGAAGATGGACAGCTCTGGATTCGGGTTTTGGCCGCACATGTGCCAGACCACTACGGACACGCGATGCGCCGTTTCGGACTGTTGGCACCCCGCACGCAACGAGCGACATCGGCTGCCCTGTTTCTACTGCTCGGGTAGACGAAGCGCCCTCGTTCACAACGGTTGAGTTGGCGGAATTCACTGCGCAAGTATTCTAGAGTAGATCGCCTCGTCGATAGTCGCGGTCAATCCATGCATTGGGTCCGTCGACTGAAACTGTACATAACGCCCCTTACTTCCGACGAAACGCCGACGAGTTCCGCGCTGAATTTAACGCGTTGACGTCACTGTCGCCCGTCCGTATAGTCAGGTGAGTGTTCTGGTTCTTTGCTTTCTTCTTTGTCTCCGGGTTTTGCAGCATTCTGTATGAGCTGGTTTGGTTACGGCTCGCCATGGCGGAGTTTGGTGTTACCACAGCTCTGGTTTCAATAGTGCTGTCAGTTTTCATGGGTGGCTTAGGAGTCGGCTCCTGGATCGCCGGGACGCTGGTTCGGCGCTATCGTGATCAGATCCGATTTCATCCGCTTCGGCTGTACGCGTGCAGCGAGCTTCTGATTGCCGCTTCGGCGCTGGTCGTGCCGCTGCAATTGGCATGGGGAAGCCATCTGCTCGGACGAATGGCCGACCGGGTTCCGATCTCGTCGGGAACCTATTACCTCGTTTCTGGCGCTTGGCTGGGACTGACTCTGATTCCATGGTGCGCCTGCATGGGCGCGACGATACCTTTGGCGATGTTCGCAATCCGCAGCGACCCAGGTCACGACTCACGACGTTCCTTCAGCTTTCTTTATCTGGCAAACGTTTTAGGAGCAGTCGCTGGCGCCATTATCCCCCTTTTTCTAATCGAGCTTTATGGCTTTCACCGAACTCTGCGCATTGGCGCGGCCCTGAACACGCTGATTTTCGCCGCTGCTTTCGGTCTGACGCTCGCATCCTCTCAGCGCTCCTCGGCAGTGGCTGCACCGGAACGAGCCGAGAGCCCTTCGACCCTGGTTGCAAGCAGCTCAGTCACCGTGCTTCTTCTTTTCACCACCGGTCTCACCACCATGGGCATGGAGGTCATCTGGATCCGGCTGTTTACAACCTACATCGGTCCCGTGGTTTACGCCTTTGCCGGAATCCTGGCCGCGTACCTGGCAGCTACATTCGCGGGCTCGCAGGTGTACCGAATCTGGAGCCGGAGCTATCACCGCGAGAACCTACTGGCCTGGGTTTCGCTGGCCTTTCTCGGCTTGCTTCCACTGTGGACCTCCGATGGCCGGATCGAGTTGAACGGCAATCTGCGTGTTTTGCTCGGCGTCGCGCCGTTCGCAGGGGTAATCGGCTTTCTGACGCCCATGTTAGTAGACCGCTGGTCAGCGGGTGATCCCGATCGCGCTGGCCGAGCATACGCAGTCAACGTCGTGGGCTGCATCCTGGGACCGCTGCTGGCCGGGTTCTTCCTGCTGCCGTGGCTGGGAGAGCAAAAATCCATGCTGGTGCTGATCCTGCCATGGTTTGCCATGGTGATCCCGCTGGCGCGGCGCGCACCGCGGCAATTACTCCAAACCACAATGGCTGGCGGCTTCATCGTGGCATCCCTGGCCCTGTTTCTCCTCACCCAGGACTATGAAGTGGATTATCCCGACCGCGTGGTGCTGCGCGATAGCACGGCCACGGTGATCGCCACCGGTTCGGGCATGGACAAGATGCTCCTGGTCAATGGCGTTGGCATGACCTCGCTTACTCCCGTCACTAAAATGATGGCGCATCTCACCCTGGCTTCGCTGCCGGAGCCGCCGCGTAACGCGCTGATTATCTGCTTCGGCATGGGCACCACGTTCCGCTCAGTACTCTCGTGGAGCATCCCTGCGACCGTGGTGGAACTCGTGCCCAGCGTGCCCAAGCTATTCACTTACTATCACCCAGACGGCAACCAGGTCCTCGCGTCGCCCTTGGCACATGTTGTGATCGATGACGGCAGGCGCTACCTTAAGCGGACGCTGCAGCAGTATGATGCAATCATCATCGATCCTCCGCCTCCGGTACCAGCAGCCGGCTCCAGCCTGCTGTACTCCCGCGACTTCTATGAACTGGCGAAGCAGCGGCTGCGTCCCGGCGGCATCCTTCAGCAATGGCTCCCGCCGGAAGGCGACATTGAGGACCAGGCCTCGATCGCGCGCGCTCTGATGGACGTTTTCCCATACATTCGCGTTTACGGGCCCGTCTTTGGACCAGGGCTTCATTACCTGGCGAGCATGAGCCCGATCTCCGAACGCAGTGCTCAGGAGCTTGTGGATCGTATGCCCGCCAGCGCTGTCGTGGACATGATGGAGTGGGGGCCTACAAACACGCCGGTACAGCAGTTTCATGCCATGCTGTCCAACCCCGCTTCCCCGAAGGAATTGATTGCGCGCGCTCCCAATACTCCCTCGCTTCAGGACGACCGGCCGGTGAACGAATACTACCTGCTGCGCGACTTTTTCCGAGAGAAGTCGAGCATGACCGTGCCGGTCACAACGAACAATGAAAATGGGAGAGAGCGGGAGTAAGGTCACTAGCTACTTTCCGTCGCAAAAATGCTGTTGCTGAGACAGCTCTGCTGGCAGGTAGCCGAACGGGAGTCGTCTCGGGTGTTCAGTTCCATTCGGCTCGGCTTCAGCCGAAGCATCTGAGCCGGTAGTGGGGCTTAGGTTCCCCGTAGGGCGAGATAGCGTCCGATTTGGATCACGTTGTCCGCGATCACGCCCAGTCCGACCCAGCGCCGCATGCCATCGAAGCCACGATATAGGCAGCGGCGCAGACCATGTCTTCGCTTCAGCACGCTGATGCGGCCTTCACAGCCCGTCCTCCACCGTTGTCCACGACGAAACCAACGCTGCCGGTAGAGACGTTTGCGCTCGGCACTCTGGGTATGCTGATTGGGCACAGCCAGCCATTTCACCCCCATGGCCTGTGCCGCTTTTTCATTCTCCCGTGAGTAGAACCCTGTGTCGGCAGCCACACAGCGCAGTACCCGTCCGAATTATTGTTGGTGAACCTGGATCGACGATAGCAATAACTCCGAGTCCGCTGGACGCTCGGCAAATACCTCGAAGTGCGTCACGATCTGATTCCAAGCCGAGGACTTGGGACGTTTCCTCGGGTAAATTGGTGTCGGTACAGGATTATACCGGTTGGTGCCACGGGCGGTAGGGGGGTTCTCGTCGGGGTAAAATCATACTTCACCCCGGAATTCTTCGGATGAGCAACAACCCGTTAGATCAGTACCGAACTGCGGCGCGGGTCCATCCCGGTCGCATGTTTTGCTATACTTAATTGCCTCTACGTTTCAGCTTGGAGCCCGTGATGCTCGCCGCATCCGGTCGGGTGTGCGGAAGTGGTGAAATTGGCAGACACACCATCTTGAGGGGGTGGCGCCGAAAGGCATGGGGGTTCAAGTCCCCCCTTCCGCACCATGCCTCACCCAAGTTGTAAGCAACGTAAAGAGTTACAATATTGCCGATACTGGCGGAGTTCCGCGTACACTTGCGGACGCCGGATGCGAGGATTGAGAGCTACATGGTTGTCCTGTTTACCGTCATTCACATCGTTGTTTGTCTGTTCCTCATCATTGTGGTGCTGCTGCAAAGCGGACAGAGTGCTGATATTGCCGCCGCCTTTGGAGGCATGGGCAGCCAGACTGCCTTCGGAACTCGCACGGCCGCAACTGTGCTCTCCAAAGCCACCACCTGGGCAACCATTATGTTCATGGTCACGTCCATCACGCTTTCGGTGTTCGCCACCCGCCATGCCAACCGTACCGGGTCGGTATTGGAAGGCTCGCGACCCGCGCCCGCGAAGTCGGCCCCGATGCAGCAGAAACCCTCTGCGCCCGCGCCGCAGCCCAACCGCTAGAAGGAACCTCCGTTGTGTCCGAAGCCCGCAGAACGTCCGAATCTGCGGGCTTATTCCTGTCTGTTATCTACTCCGCCTTTTTCTTTTCTGCCATCGCGCCGGCCTTCGTGTACGTGACGGTCATGGCCTTCTGCATCTTGCTGGCATCCGGGCCCATTTCCATGGTCATCACGAAAGAGTCGGGCTTGAAGTCGGAATAGGTGAACCGGGACATCGTTTTTTGCCCGTTCATTTCGCCTTCCATGGTACCGACCAGTTTGTCGCCTTCCCACTTGGTGCTGCCGCTGTCATCGCAGCCATTCGGCGACATATTGTCGCACCAGACGCCCCGGTATACTTGCGCCTTGGGATCCCACCAGAACGTTCCGAATCCGTTGAAGCTACCCATGGTTCCGCTGGAGTGATACTTCTCCGTCAATGACATCCCGCCCGGACCCGGCGTCAGCACGGCGGTGCCCTTGCCGGTGCCGCCTTTGGGCATCATCGGATTGGGATCAGACTTCTCGGTGACTGTCCAACTCCCCGCCATCATCTTGATCATTTTCGTCATTTCTGGCGCAGGCTTGGGTATCGGCATGCCCATCTGTTCTTTCGGCTTGGCTGCCGGTTTGGCCGCCTTGGGCTTCGCCGACATTGCCGAGTCCTGCGCCGCCAGCGGCATCGCGCAGAGTCCGCCCAGTACCACCAACATCGTTACCCGTAGAATGGTCTTCATAGGCTCTCCTTTCAGGGAAGTAAGTTCGTGCGGCAAGAATCTTATACGATAAGGGGAGTTTCGTAACAGCGTCTCTCGGACGCCCACGAAATCTCGGTCCCGGAACTAGGAATACCCCGCCGTGCTTCTTGACGTTAGTATAGTGTCGCTATACGCTATACATGGTGATCAGGAACTATCGGCACAAGGGATTAAGACGATTTGCCGAGACTGGCTTGGAGGCTGGCATCCAGCCACCGCATGCCCCGCGGCTGCGACGGCTGCTGACCGCGTTGGACGCGGCAAGCCGGGTCGGTCCACGTCAGCGGCAACTGGCGGCTTACATTTCTCTCTGAGGGCGAAGACGCGGTGCTTGTCGATTATCAGGACTATCACTAGAAGGGACGCCATGATTTTCAATCCAGCGCATCCGGGAGAGGTATTGAGGGACTACTTGGGCGAGATAAGCGTTGCGGAGGCGGCTACGCGTCTGGGTGTTACCCGCGCACACCTGTCCCGAATTCTGAACGGGCATGCTGGAGTGTCGGCCTCGATGTCGCTGAGGCTTTCAGCCGCGCTTAACACCTCGCCTGAGTTCTGGCTTAAGATGCAGATGCAGTATGACCTGTGGCGAGCACAGAAAGCGAAGCGGCCGCGAATACGGCCATTTCCGCACGTGCCAAGAGCCAAAGAGTTGGCGTCGGTCTAAGCGGATCACAGGCTGATCGCCATTCGAGGGCCAGTTCAGAACGCACCTAAAGCCGCAGCTACCTTGGAACTATCCAGACCTTGCGCTGACCGGAGTAATCGCCTTGACCGAACGCCTCTACTACACTGACTCCTTTCTTACCGAGTTCGAAGCTCGCGTGGTGGCTGTCAGCCGTGAAGCTGGAGAAACCGCGGTCACTCTCGACCGCTCGGCGTTTTATCCCACCAGTGGCGGGCAGGTCTTCGACACCGGCTGGCTGGAACTGCTAGGCACGAGCGACCTGCAGCGGTTTCGCGTGAAGGACGTCGCCGAAAACGAACAGACCGGAGACGTCCTCCACATCATTGAAGGTGGCGCACAAGATCTAAAACCCGGCGCAATCGTGCGCGGGGCGATCGACGCCGACCGCCGGCGCGATCACATGCAGCAGCACTCTGGCCAGCACGTGCTCTCCGCTGCCTTCGAAAAGCTTTACAGATTCGCTACCGTTTCGTTCCACATGGGTGACGAGAGCTGCACCATCGATCTCGTCAGCGACGCAGTTACCGCGAAGCAGCTTGAATCGGCCGAGAAGCTGGTCAACGAAGTGATCGCCGCCGATCGCCCAGTCGAGACTCGTTTCGCCACTGTGGACGACGCCCGCGCCATGGGCGTCCGCAAGATACCCGCAACGGAACGCGACCAACTCCGCCTCATCGAGGTGCGGGACTTCGACTTGAATGCCTGCGGTGGGACTCACGTTCGCAGCACCGCCCAGATTGGCGCGATCCTGCTGCGCAAGACTGAGAAGGTGAAGCAGGGCGTTCGCGTGGAGTTCGTTTGCGGCTTGCGGGCGGTTCGCACCGCCCGTCGTGATTTTGAGACTCTCACTGAGGCTGCCGCGGTGTTTTCGACTCATCTCTGGGAGGTTCCCCAGCAGGTGCGTAAGTCGCTCGAGGAGATCAAGTCAGCGCAAAAGGCGCAGCATCATCTGCTGGAAGAGGTCGCGGAACTTCAAGCTGAACACCTGTTGCAGGCGGCACAAAACCGTGGCGGGTACAAACTGGTGGTGCAGTTCTTTCCCGATCGCGATCTTACCTACATCAAGATGCTGGTGCAGAAACTCACCCGAAACGGCACAGCGGTTGCGTTGCTGGGTTGTGGAGGTCCGCAACCGTCGCTGGTGTTCGGGCAAACAGCGGGGTTCGGAAATGACATGGGCGCTTTGATGAAGCAAACTGTGCAGCAGCTTGGCACGCGTGGGGGCGGCAATCGCGACATGGCGCAGGGCGGCGCGCCCGACCGCGCGAGCGCGGAACAGGCCCTGCTTCAGGCCGCCAGCGCGCTAGGATAGTGGTAATGGCAAGAAACAAAGGAGTCCGGCTGAAAGGCTACTGACAACTGACTACTGACTACTGGCTACTGGCAACTGACCATGGACCATCGCCTCATTCTCGTTACCGTGCTGATCCGCCTCGGCGTCGCCGCGGCCATCAGCAGCGTACTGGTGCGGGCGCGCCGTTTTCGCGTTTTGCTGTTTCGCGAGGAACGCACGCTGAGCGAGAAGATCGAGATTGTCTTCATCGTGGGTACGCCCATTGCCCTGGGCGTATTGGTGAGCCACTGGGTGCACAATTTCTACGCGGCCGACATTTCCTTCGAGGGCGCGATCCTCATGGGCGTGATCGGCGGACGCCTGGTGGGAATCGTGGGGGGCGTGCTGGTTGCGCTGCCGGCAGTAGTTTTCGGCGAGTGGCTTACGTTGCCCATGTATGTTCTCGCCGGAGCATTGGCTGGCGTGCTGCGCCATCTTGGCCCCGATCGCGAAGCCATCTGGTCGTTCTCACCGCTCTTCGATCTCAGCATCTATCGCTGGATTCGACGCAGCATCCGCAAGTCCTTCATCGATTGGCAGACTTCGTTCTTTTTCCTCATCCTGGGCCTGGAGTTCGTGCGCATACAACTGCATCGCACCTTTCCCAGGCGCATCTTCGCGCTCGATGCGAATAACTGGCCGATCAACCTGGCCATCTACGCGGGCACCGTCATGGCAGTCGCCATCGCCTTAAAGGTGCTGAACAACGTCCGCATCGAGATGAAGCTGGAACAGCAGGAGAGATTGCTGTTGCAGGCGCGCATGGAAGCTCTGCAAAGCCAGATCAATCCCCACTTCCTGTTCAACACCCTGAATTCAGTGGCTTCGTTGGTGCGCCGCGACCCGGATTCGGCGCGCGAGATGATCGTGAAGTTGGGCAACATTCTGCGCCGGTTGCTGCGCAAGGGAGACTCGTTCGTCCCGCTGCGCGAGGAGTTGGAATTTCTGGATGATTATCTCGATATTGAAGTGGCGCGCTTCGGCCGTGACAAGCTCAAGGTAGTCAAGGAACTCGAGCCTGCCTCGCTTGAGCATCTGGTGCCCAGCATGATCCTGCAACCGCTGGTGGAGAACGCGGTCAAGCATGGCTTTTCCTCCACGGCTGACGGAGGAAGCATCTACATTCGCAGCCGCTGTGCCGAACGGCGCGTGGTCATCGAGGTGGAAGACGACGGCGTCGGAATGTCCGTCACCAGCGCCAGCGCGGGGACCGGTATTGGCATGGTGAACGTTACCGAGCGCCTTCAGGTGGTGTACGGCGACGCGGCCGAGATCACCATTGAGAGCCAGCCCGGCCGTGGCACCCTGGTGCGGCTGGTGCTTCCGATGCTGCAGGCCGAAGAGATGGGCGGTTCGGTGGCGGGCGCGATCTACGAAGAGCGGTCCAGTACCTCGCGATAGAACCTTTCGTACATGGGAATGATTTTGCTGGCGCAGAATCGCGCCTGTGCGCTGGCGCGCGCCGCTTCACCCATTGCCCTCAGCTTCTTTTCGTCCGACAGGATTTCGATCGCATAGTTCGCCATGGCTTCCACATCGCCAACAGCCGCTAGGAATCCGGTTTTCCCGTGGTCGACGACTTCCGGAAGTCCGCCTTCGTTGGTTGCGATTGGAACAACCTCGCAAGCCATCGCCTCCAGGGCCGCCAGTCCGAAGGACTCCAACTGGCTCGGCAGCAGCATCACGTCGGCCACCGCCAGCTTCTCGTTAATGCGGTCCTGTTTGCCGAGGAAGTCCACTTTTTTGTGGATTCCCTTCTTCACCGCCAGCCATTCGGCGCTCGAACGCTCCGGACCATCGCCAATCATCAGCAGTCGGGATGGAATCTTTTGCTGCACCCGATCGAAGATTTCGATGACATCACCAAGCCGCTTCACCGGCCGAAAGTTCGACAGGTGCACCAGAATCTTCTCGTCAGCGCGGGCGTACTCCGAGCGATGCTCCAGCAATTCCGGAGTGCGGTGGTAAAGGTCGCAGTTGACGAAGTTGGGAATCACCTGGATGGGCGTCTGCACCGCAAACACTTCCAGGGTGCGCCGCTTCAGATACTCAGAGATGGAGGTGACGCCGTCGCTCTGATCGATGGAAAAGCGCGTGATGGGCAGATACGACGGATCGGAGCCAACCAGCGTGATGTCGGTGCCGTGCAAGGTCGTGACGTAGGGCAGTCTGCGACGAGGGCGCGCGTGATCGCAGCTCAGCATCTGCCGCGCCAGCATGGCGCTTACGGAATGGGGAATCGCGTAGTGCACATGCAGCAGATCGAGATCGTAAATCTCGGCGACCTCCGCCATGCGCGTGGCCAGCGCCAGATCGTACGGCGGATACTCGAACAGCGGATACCGCGAAACCTCCACCTCGTGATAGTGGATGTTGGGGTAGGTCTTGGGAAGCCGGATGGGCTGCGAATACGAGATGAAATGCACCTCGTGGCCGCGATCAGCCAGTTCCAGTCCCAACTCCGTAGCCACCACACCGCTGCCACCGTAGGTTGGATAACACGTGATTCCGATTTTCATGGTGAATGGATTTCGTCCGTGCGCCGAGTCGGCGTTCTGCCGAAGGCCATTACGGGCAGCCAATGCAAAATTGATCAACCAAGGATTGGATGGATTTCGGGGAGCGGGGATTCAGGCGCGCGGCTCAGGGCCACAAGAGCACTGCGCTCATGAATAATCCAGCAAAAGCGCCGTTCCAGCCGCGCTCGCCGGATACGCTAACCCTAACCGCGTTAGAACGGCAAACGAGTGCTGAGAATCCAGCCGTGATTGTAGCTGTGAAAGCGAGTTGCGGCGATTTGAACGCCAGTCCCCACGGTCAAGCCCAGCCGACGCCAGAGGGGAAACTTCCCGAAGACCACACCAGGGGTGAGAAATACCTGCTGCTTCCCATCGTTGGGGCCGTTGTGATAGAAGGTCGAATTCATTTCCAGCTCCGGCCATATCTTGCGCAGCACGCGATATTGCGCCGTCAAATTCCATGTGACCGGCTGGCCGAGTTTCTGGCTATCTCCAGTCGGCAGACCGATGCCCGCCGTGGTCTGGATATCGAAGGGGCCCCAGCCTTTTCCAAATGCCAGCGTCGGTGTAATCGCCGCGTGAAGCGAGCCATTCTTGTATGTGCCTGTGGGAATGGACCAGCCCAGAAATGCTGTGAGAATGTAATTGCCGCTCTCCTCATTCCGCGACAGGAAACGATACTTGACGAGGAAGGATTCGTCGCCCCAGCCATCCACTTGTTTGGGATTGTTATGCACGATGTAGGGCGGGACGTTGACGATCACTTCAACGTTGTTCGCCGGAATCAGTTCCAGTCCCTTGCTGCCATCGTAGTTCTCGGTCGTGGTGCCGTCGGCGTGCCCCTGCCAGAAGATGTCGTAGCGAAACTCCTGCTCCAGACGGGGCGTGACCGTCGCGACCGGAGTGACCCAGTGCGGCTGTTCGGCCTGATTGCGGGCGACCCGGGCAAAGTAGTCATCGAGAAACGATTGCGCGCGCGATGGCAATGTCGCAGCCATGGACAGGAAGACAAGCACAACGAGACATCGGATTTTCAACCTGGTGGCCTCCTTTTCAGGCAGAGAGTATATCAGCGTATAAATACGGATAGAAACGAAAAAGATATACGATTTAGTACTGATAGTCGTTGGAGCGAGGAGGCGAGGGACCCCTATGGCCGCCAGCAATCCCGCGGCCGTGTTGTTGTGCCGGACGGTCATACTGTGATGTCTCGCAGGTATAGGGGTCCTTCGACTCCTCGTCCGGTCGCCACGGCGACCGGACTCGTCGCTCAGGATGACAGTCGGAAAAGTTTTTTTTCATCCCTATGGGTGGGCGGCAGGCGATGTCACCCTCAGGGTGACACCTCGATGTTCATGAATAATCCAGGTTCAGGCGGTGGGGTCGGGTTTGAAGATCATGCCCTGGCTGGTTTTGCCGTTCATCAACACCACAAGGGGCGCTGCGAACCGCAAGTGGCGGACGCAGCCATGTTCCTCGACCGCAGGTTGGGCCGCCAGCCACGGCCAATCGACGAAGCCCTCACCGGCATCGGGGTTGACGGTGAAGTAGCCGATCTGAAACGCGGTGAGATTCTGGAAGAAATGGCTGCCCTGCGACGGAATCACGCGCAGGTCGCGGAATCCCGACTCCACAATGACGCGCGCACCCGAGATCTGGTCCCAGGCAACGGGAATGCCGAGCCAGGGATCGGTGGATCCCCAGCGCCCCACTCCGATCAGCAGATACGGGGCATTCTCCTCGGAAAGCTGGGCGTTGAAATGGGCGACGCTTTGGGCCACGTCGTGGCTGCGGGCGCGTTCAAAGCGCTGGAAGTCAACCACGATCACGTCGCGTAGGTCCTGCAAGCGACCGTGTCCCAGCACCTGCGAGCTCTGGCATACCAGGCGTTCCGGTTCCACACTCTCCAGGCGAATCTCTTCGCCGCCGCGAGCGAGCACCAGGGGACGCAGTTGAAGAAAGCTGAACTCAGCACCTTCGTTGGCTTGCCGAGGCAGCCGAACGGCAAACTCGATTTCCACCGGACGTCCCATGGCGTCTTCACCGATTCTCATAAGCTGATCGAGGATGGCGGGCAGGGGAAACAGGCCATGCTTGAGGATGGGCGCGAAACTGACAATGCGCGGGCCGGGCCGGCTCAGCCCGTCATAGACCGCGTGATTGTCGCGCGAGTAAGTGGAGCCCAGCATCTGCAAGGTCCCGTCGGCCTCTGCCGCATCGAGTCCAAACGGCACTTCCCGCAGCTCGGTAACCGGATCGGCTGGGTCCGCCGCATGATCCAGATTGAGGGCCCAAAATTGCGTCTGCGAGTTCGCCAGAATGTCTTCCACGGACGAAAACTGTACCAGGTGCCGCGGGTGACGCGGACTGAAGGTCAGCGATTTTCCTCCGCTCACCACGGCGCATCCCAAGCCCAAGGCGACGGCAGCGAATCCGTCCTCCACCTTGACGGGTGCAACCGGATAGAAGTTGCGCGATCGCACCACCCCGGAGAAATCCGGATAGAAACGGTTGCCATGGGCCGCGCCTGCCACTTGCTGGACCAGCACGGCCATTTTTTCTTCTTCCAGGCGATACGGTGTGGCGCGCACGTAGGACTTGGCATGCTGGCTGAAGGTGGAGGCGTACACTCGTTTGATCGCCTCCAGAAGCTGCTCCAGACGCAGTTGAATGTCAGCCTGATGGTTCCCCAGCATAAAGGTTTCGTACACGCCCGAGAACGGCTGGTATTGCGAATCCTCCAGCAGGCTGGAAGAACGGACCGCCAGCGGATAGCGCACCTCCTGCAAGAAGTCCAGGAGCTTATCGATCACGGCGATGGGCAGTGGCGCCGCCAGAAAACGCCGCACGATCTCCTGGTCATCGGTGCTGTGAATCGCGAAGCCGAGCAGATTGTTTTCGCGCAGGAAATTGTCGAACAAGTCGGTAGCCAACACCAGCGTAGGCGGCACGGCAATGCGAATGCCGGGAAACCTGCGGGTCACGCTGCGCTGGTGCAGCAGGTGCCGTATGAAAGCCAGGCCGCGCGCCTTGCCGCCCAGCGAACCGCCGCCGATCTGCAGGAAGAAAGCATCTGCCGGCTGAAACGTCGCCGCATTGAATTCGCCGATGAGCGTCTGGGTTTGCTCGCGGCGATACTCGGCAATGGATGCGATGAGGTCGCGCCGCAGGTGCTCGGTGTCCGCGAAGTCGGAAACTTTGCGCGGCCGCAGCTTTTGGGCCAGGGCGAACTCGGTGCGCGTCATCAGCCAGTGCGAGAAGTGGTTGCGCTGGGCGTGGTATTCAATGCTTTCGGTCGGGACCGTCGCCAGTTGGTTCTCCAGTTCGTTCAGGTTACTGGCGCGCCCGACCTCGGTTTTGCCGTCGGAGAGGCGGAAGACGAAGTCGCCGAAGCCCGCCTCGTCCACCAGCATGCGCCGCAAATCGCCCAGCAGGGTAGGCGAGCGCTTTTGCAGGAAGCCAAACCGCTCGTCGTAGGCGCGCTGCATGAACTCGGTGCGGCTGGACTGCAGCACGATAGGCACATCCGGCACGATGCTGCGAATCATGCGCGCCAACTGGAATCCGGCTTCCGGCGTGAGCGTCTGATTGCGCGGAAATTCCACATCCGACACCACGCCGAGCAGGTAGTCGCGATACTTCATAACCTGCTCCTCGGCATCCTCGTAGCTGGAGCACAGCAGGATCTTCGGCCGGGCCCGCATGCGCACCAGCTTGTGCGCGACATTGAGGCCCTCGCTGAGCAGGCGGCGCGACTGGCTGATGAGCTCGGTGTAAATCACCGGCAGGAAGAGCGAGTAATACCGGATATCGTCCTCGACCACCAGCATCACGGGAACGCTCATGGCATGAGTGTCATGCAGGACGTTGCGCTTGTCTTCGATGTACTTGACGATCGAGATCAGGATACGGGCATTGCCTTGCCACAGAAATATCCGCTCGATATCGGTCTGCGGATTGCGCGCGATGAAGTCCTTGATCTCGCGGTAATCGTAGGCCAGAACGATGACCGGAACATCGAGACCGGCGGCCTTGACTTCACGCGCCAATTGCGCGGCATCCATGTCGCCCACTTGCAGGTTGGTCACGATCAGGTTGAAGCGCGGCTGGGAGCGCGCCAGCTCCAGCGCTTTGGCTCCGCTCGGAACATGCGTGATGCCGGGGACCTGATGAATGTCCAGTTCCAGCGACTCGCCCATCAGCAGTTCGTTGAGGCGTCCGTCCTCGCGCAGGATGAAGGAGTCGTACAGGCTGGAGACCAGCAGAATGTCGTTCACGCGGAACGGCATCAGATTCTCGAAGCCCTCGAATTGGAGCTCCGCTGAAGGGACAGGATCAGGGGATGGGCGTGTGGTGGTCAAGAATCAACACCGGTTTGTATCAGGGCATGGCTTCAGCCATGCCGTTTAAGAGTTCAGAATCAGCGGGCTTTAGCCCCTGCTGCCTTTGCGCTTGCCAAATAAATGAAGCAATAGGGAAATTTCTCGGGCGAATCCACCAGCCCTGCTTTCACCGGATTCTCAGCAATGTATTTCCGATGTTGCAGGAAGCTCTCCCGGTTGTCGACCCGTACCTCCGAAAATCCGCTTTGCCAGACCTCTCCCGAATAACCGAATTCCTTCTTCAACCGATAAGAATATCCGCCCTTAATGAACTGTATCGCCTTTTCAATTGTCATGTCGCCAGGGACCGTGATCAATAGATGCACATGGTCGGGCATGACTACGAAATCATGCAACCGGAATTTTCGCGCCGCCACATAAGAACGCAGCACATCAATAAATAGTGTTGCATTGCGCTCCGACTGGAACAAGGCGCGTCCCATGCTCGTCTTTGTCGTGACAAAAAACGTACGCGAAGGGCTGAGGATTTGGCTCGAATTGGCATTGCGGAGAGGTCTCGCCATAAGCAGGGGCTAAAGCCCGATTCCTTTTGATGGGCTTTACGGCACGACTAAAGTCGTGCCCTGATACAAACCGTGATTGCGCCCTATACAGGGCCGTCAGGCGTTTCGTTCAGCCTGCCAACCGCATTCCTTCGCCCACTTGTCGAACCGATCGTCAAAGGTCTTTAGTGAGATTCCCAGGTCGGTTGCTCGCTTTTCTACCCAACTCGTGAGTTCCGTCTGGTACTCCACACGAACGGATTGCATGAACCCATCCCATGCTCGCCTAATCAATACGACGCTTCCATGCGTGTGTTTCGGGCCGTCGAAGGGCATGTCGATTTCCGACAATCCGGAACTCAGGTCTCTAGAGTAAGTCAGGTGCGAAAGTGTCTTGTTAATGGCACGCCGAAGTTTTGTGTCCGTATGTAATCGTTTTTCGTCCCAACCGATCTTGTAACAAAAATCAACGGCATGGATGTTGTCGTTGCCGCGCGGCAATGGTCCTAACGCGCCAGCCGGGTTACCTCGGAATTCTGCAGTGCCCTGATGGAAGAACTCTGCTAAGTTGCGCAAGTGTACAAGGAAGGATTCCTGAGTTTGGTGATTGACAGGCGGCCCATACCTCGCCTTGGGTAGAGCTGCTGCGAGAAACATCGCATATTCCCAAGCAACGTGCTCGACCGCATCATGTACTTGCTTCTGCGTGGGCGTAAATATCCTCTTCGCGGTTTTCATATCGCTTCCATCCAAGCCAACGGGGTGGATTTCTCCACCCCGCATGGCACTCAAACGCTGAGACTGAGGACTACACCAGTCCCTGGTCCAGCATGGCATTGGCGACTTTCAGGAAGCCGCCGATGTTGGCGCCGTTCACCAGATTGCCCGGGGTGCCGTAGGTTTCGGCAGTCTCGAAGCAGGTCTTGTGGATGGCGATCATGATTTTGTGCAGCCGATCGTCCACTTCCTCGCGGGTCCAGTTCAGCCGTGCGCTGTTCTGCGACATCTCGAGGCCGGAAGTGGCCACACCGCCCGCGTTCGCAGCCTTGGCCGGCCCGTAGAGGACTTTGGCCTCCAGGAACAGCTTGGTGGCGTCGAGGGTGCTGGGCATGTTGGCGCCTTCAGCAACGACCTTGACCCCGTTGTTGATGAGGTTGGTCGCGTCCTTGGCGTTGATTTCGTTCTGGGTGGCGCTGGGGAATGCGCAATCAGCCTTGATGTTCCACAGCGGGTTGTAGCCCAGCTTGAGGTCGGTGGGCATGAAGATCGCTTTCTTGAACTGGTCCGCATACTCGCGAATGCGGCCGCGTTTTACGTTCTTCAGTTCCAGGATCCAGGTGAGCTTCTCGTGATTGATGCCGTCGGGATCGTAGATGGCGCCGTCGGAGTCGGAAGCCGTGACCGGCTTCGCTCCCAGTTGGAGCAGCTTCTCGATGGTGTACTGAGAAACGTTGCCGCTTCCCGAGACCAGGCAGAGCTTGCCCTCAAGGGTTTCCTTGCGGGTCTTCAGCATCTCCTCCGCGAAGTACACGCAGCCGTAGCCGGTGGCTTCGGGACGAATCAGCGAACCGCCCCAGTTCAGGCCCTTGCCGGTCAGCACACCGGTGAATTCATTGCGGATGCGTTTGTACTGGCCGAACAGGAAGCCGATCTCGCGTCCGCCCACGCCGATGTCGCCGGCCGGAACGTCGGTGTCCGGTCCGATGTAGCGGCAGAGTTCGGTCATGAAGCTCTGGCAGAAGCGCATGACTTCATTGTCGCTCTTGCCCTTGGGATCGAAATCGGACCCGCCTTTGCCGCCGCCCATGGGCAGCGTGGTCAGCGAGTTCTTGAAGACCTGCTCGAAAGCCAGGAACTTCAGGATGCCGAGATTGACCGAGGGATGGAAGCGCAGTCCGCCCTTGTAGGGGCCGATGGCGCTGTTCATCTGGATGCGGAAGCCGCGATTGACTTGGACATTGCCCTGGTCGTCGAACCATGGCACACGGAACATGATGAGGCGCTCGGGTTCTGTGATGCGCTCCAGGATGCGCGCCGAGATGTATTCCGGGTGGCGCTCCAGCACGAGGCGCAGAGAATCGAGTACTTCCTGGACTGCCTGATGAAATTCAGGCTCGGCTGGGTTCTTGGTCTTCACCAGCGTCATGACATCGTTAATGTAGTTGCCCGGAGTTTTGATTCCAGGCTGGGATGTAGTTACGACACTCATAGAGGTCCTCCTCGAACCTTGTAGCTTATTGCTGTGGCCGATAATAAGAACTGGAATCGCTCGTTATTCCACTGGATCGAACGATTCATTTGAGGCCTGTTCTATTTCAACTCAAGCTGGGGCAGCCCCGCCGTGACCGCTATCACCCGGACAGGTGACGAGCCCGCAATATGGTACCGCTTCCAGGACCCCGCGGGCTGGAAACTTCAGCACAGCAGAGGAATTTGTGGCCAATTTGGCAGGACAGGTTCCGGACCGTTACCGCGCCCGTGGATCGCTGATGCCTCCAAGCGGCGCCAGCGACTTCAAGGCGTCCAGTAAACGGAGACGCTTTCAATTTCGGACAGGAGGGTCTATCGCCCGGTCAGAGTCAGGACGCGGCTTCTTCTTGGTTCGTTTTCCGGCCGTCCGTTTCGCGAGGGAGCACTTTCTTCGCCAGCCTTCGCCTTGCGCCCTTGTTTCCCGAAGTCGGGTGAAATCGTCAGACCGGCAATATCGGACACTGTGGTGTTGTCCAGGACCTTGGCGGTTGCGTTCTGCACGTCGAGGAGTACCTTGTACAGCGCGCGGTGGGGTGCGTCCCGCTCCATGAAGCCGCGCAGTTGCTCTGCGTCACCATAAGGCGCCAGCGGGCCGTCAATCAGTCGGACGATCTCGCTAATGCGAATTGCGGAAGGATCCCGGCGTACTGCTTGAGGGCGGAGCGGCGCCTTCGATTCGCACTGTCGTTCCGTTGTAGAATGCTCCCATGTTAACTGGACTGGTGCCCTGGATGTGGCTATCGGCCATCCTGTCTCTGGCAGCCCAGACGCTTCTTCTGGTTCCGAGGTGGCGAACCAATCCTCGTTTGTTGCCCGCGGCTTGTGTATTTGTTTTTGTTTCCCTGTGGTTGGACAAGGGACTGGGATTGATCGTGGGCGGCTTCGTACCTTCTCCACTGGGCTCCATCACGCAGTACAAACCCACCTTGCCGGAGTGGACGATCGTTGCCGCGATTTGGGCCATGGGCACATTGTTGATCACCGTCTTTTACAAAATCACGCTCTCGGTTCGAACGGGAGCCAACCACTAACGGAGCAAAACAATGGTGACTCTGGTAGAACCATCCGTATCGGAACGAACGCCTTCTCCGCCCGTCACTCGACCTCCGCAACCAGGGGTCAGCGAGGACTGGCTGGCGGTCTGCATCGGGCTGCTGGTCTTCGTGCTCTCGCTGGCGCTGCTGTTCGGGGCTGACATACTCGGCTGGGCCGTAACCACAGCAGTCTGGACATCTCCGGCCAAGGCCCTGGCGCCGGCTTCCAAGGCCTATGCAAGACTGCCGGCGCTGCTTTCTCTGCTCGGAACCTATCTCTTCCTGCTGCTGCTTTTGTTATTCGGCGCCAAAGCGCTGCGCGCTGACGTAAAGCGCTTCGCCAAGGGCCTTACCGCGATCTTCGCCGTGAGCTATGCCTGCTGGTTTCTCGGGAGTTGGGCTTACATCGCGGCGACACCCGACAAGCGGCAAGCCCTGGGAATTGGTTGGTCGCTGAATCTGACCAACGAGTCCGGATTCATCATCGCGCTGCTGGCGGGCTTGCTGGTGGGCAATTTTCTCCCAGGCATTTCCCGGTCGCTCAAAGAAGCCATCCGCCCCGAGCTGTATATCAAGACGGCCATCGTGATTCTCGGCGGCTATCTCGGGATCACTGCGCTCGATCAGCGACGGCTGGCCTCGGCGATGTTGTTCCAGGGACTGTGTGCCATTGTCTGCGCCTATTTGATCTTCTGGCCCGTGGTGTACTACGTGGCCAGACGTTACTTCGGCTTCAGCCGGGAGTGGGCCGCGCCGCTGGCCTCGGGCATTTCGATTTGTGGAGTCTCGGCGGCGATCGCTACCGGAAGCGCCATCAAAGCCCGGCCGGTCGTGCCCATTATGGTTTCCTCGCTGGTTGTGATCTTTGCCGTGGTGGAACTGCTATTTCTTCCCTTCGTGGCGCAACACTATCTCTACACACAACCGATGGTCGCCGGCGCTTGGATGGGCTTGGCGGTAAAGACCGACGGAGCGGCGGTGGCCAGTGGCGCCATTGCCGATTCGCTGATTCGCGCCAAGGCCTTGGCCGCCTCGGGAATTCGCTTCCAACCGGGATGGACTTTGGCCGTTTCCGCCACGGTGAAGGTTTTCATCGATATCTTCATCGGCGTGTGGGCCTTCGTTCTGGCTTGGGTGTGGTCGGCAAAGATTGAGCGTCGTGAAGGCGAAAAGGTCCAGGCCAGGCAAATCTGGCAACGCTTCCCCAAGTTCATTCTGGGCTATATCGCCACCTTCCTCGTCGTGCTCGCTCTGGGGGCCTTCGTGCCTGGGCTGGTGCCGAAGATCAAAGCCTCCATGGGACAGGCCAATGTCTTCCGCGCCATCTTCTTTGTGATGACCTTTTTCACCATTGGGCTCCTCTCCAATTTCCGCAAACTGTGGCAGGAGGGCATTGCCAAATTGGCCGCCGTCTATGTGCTTTGCTTGTTTGGATACATCATCTGGGTCGGCCTGCTGATCTCGTGGCTGTTCTTCCACGGGGTGCTACCCCCCATCGTGAAAGGATGACCTATGACGGAACCTCGAATTAGCGATGAATTACGCAAGATGGAGAGCGAGTACGAGCCCTTGCTTCCCATTGAAAAGAAGCTCATTTGGTACACCTTTGCCGCTGGAATTGTCCTGCTGGTGGGCCTGGTAGTGCTCAGCCGCTGGATCGCGTAGCGCGAAAGGAAGAAATGTCGAAGGCCAGCATTTGGCGGCGCTCACGACTTCCGCAGCTATTCTCGCAGTCTCCCGGAAGCTTGTTTACTTGCCGTATGAATTACTTGCGGGTACAGCTCAATCCCGAAGCGCAGTGCACATCTTGCAGACCCGGTCGAGCGCGCGGAAGTTGGTCAGTGCGATGCCAGGCGAAACGTATTGCGACTTAACCGGCTCGTCGCGCAGCAAGTCGGTGCTGAGGTATTTCTTGTTATCGTCGGGAAAGACGGTGGCCACCACGGCATCATCTCCCAGGCTGTCCTGAACCTTGACGCCGGCGAGGAAATTCGCGCCTGAGCTGATGCCGACGGCGAGGCCAAGCTCAGATGCTAGCTTTTGCGCCATCAGGATGGAATCGCCATCGCTCACGCTGATGGTGGCCTCCAGCTCCTGCAAGTGCAGAATGTCGGGCACGAACTCATCGGAAATTCCCTGGATGCGATGCTGCCCCACTTTGCATCCGGTGGTGAGCGTCGGTGATTCCGCCGGCTCCATTGGGTAGACGCGGGTGGTAGGCGTCATTCGCTTAAGGAACCGTCCCACGCCCATGACCGTGCCGCCGGTGCCGACTCCGGCGACGAAGGCGTCGGCGGACAACCCTTCCTGCTGGAGCTGCCAGTACAGCTCCGGTCCGGTAGTCTGCTCGTGGGCCTCGACGTTGGCCGAATTCGAGAATTGACGCGGCAGGAAAACATCGTCCCGCTGCGCTGCCAGTTCCTCCGCGAGTCGAATGCTGCCGAGGAATCCGCCCTGCGCCTTGGTCACCGGAACAATGTTCGCGCCCAAACTGTGGATCAAATCCATGCGCTCGCGGCTCATCCAGTTGGGCATGAAGATGGTGACAGGATGCCCCAACGCGCGGCCGATCGCGGCAAAGGCGATGCCGGTATTCCCGCTGGTGGCCTCGACGATGGTGTGGCCGGAGCGGATGGCGTCCACGGCATAAGCAGTGCGCAGGATGTGCAGGGCCATCCGGTCTTTGATGCTGCCGGTGAAGTTCATCTGCTCGCTCTTGGCGTAGATGGTGCGCCGGCGCCCGCGGACCTCGTACTCGATTGCCAATAGTGGAGTGTTGCCTATGAGTCTTTCCAGCCCGCGCAGGCGCTCGGGGACAGAAGGCGTACGGATTGCAACAGGTGTCGACATCAGTTGTGCACGGGTTCCGGACGTTTAAGTCCAAGGCGCTCAACCTACCATTTCATTCCAAGCGAGCAAATTCCTCTGTGACGCTAGTCACAGATCGCCATATTAAACAACCTCGGTCGCCACTCCTACCGCCCCGTGCTCGTGATAAAGGCAAATTTCGACAAGCCCGCAGACCTGAGCAAAATGCTGGAGAAAATTGAGGAGATTCTCAGTTCACGACCGGTGTAGTGAGGATGCTTAGTGCAGAGCGGGCGGTCAAGCCAGCCATACGCAGAAACTTACTGGAGCCGACGATCGGACTTGAACCGATGACCTGTCGATTACGAATCGACTGCTCTACCAACTGAGCTACGTCGGCTTCACTCCGATTGTAACTGCCGGTAACCAAAACCGTAAAGGGATGCGAGCCCCGGTTTTTCACTGCTTTGCGCTGTTTTCCCCTTGCGCCTGAAGTTACTTCCACCGATAATCGTAGCAAGCTCTGCGGCGATTCCGAGCCGCGCCTACATGAACCACTTCTGTCGAGCGGACGTCCTTCGCATCCTGCACATCTCGCCCAACCAACTGGCTGGCTGGCAAAAAGCAGGGCTCGTCTCCATTTCCGACACGTTCACCTTCTTCGATCTGCTTCAGCTCACGAAAGTGCGTGACCTGCGCGCCAAACGGGTGCGTCCGGCAGCCATCCGCGAATCCCTGCAAGCCATGCAGAAACAGGTGGCTGGCATGGAGAACCCGCTCCTCGAAGCCAGCGCCTTCAGCGTTGGTTCGCGCGTGGCCTACCGCCATCAGGGGCACTCGGTCGAACCCATCGCCGGTCAGTTCGTCATGGACTTTGCCAGCACCGGAATGGTGGTGTCCTCGGTCAAGGTGCGGCCCATCGCCAAGTTCGATACTGCGGGCGACCTTTTCGCCCGGGGTGTCACCCTGGAAGAGCATCCCAGCACCCACGACGAAGCCATCCAGACCTATCTACAGGTGCTGGAGGTTGAACCCGACCACGCCCCGGCTCATATCAATCTGGGCACGCTCTATTACAACCGGCAGGATTTTGTCTCGGCCGAAAAGCATTACCGCCTGGCCGTCGAATCCGATCCCCGTTATGCGCTGGCTTACTTCGATCTGGGCAATGTTCTGGACGAGACGGGCCGGATCGCCGACGCGGTTGCCGCCTACACCACCGCGATTCAACTGGCTCCCACCTACGCCGATGCTCATTACAACCTGGCGCTCGCCTACGAACGCCTGCTCCAGCCACGCCAGGCGCTTCCCCACTGGCAGACCTACCTGAAGCTGGATAGCGCCGGCCCCTGGGCGGTGCATGCCCGCAACCAGGTCGCTCGCATTCTCCAAGCCGACAAGCTGAAGGTTGTGTACAGCCGCGAGAAGTAACGCCGGTTGCTTCACGCCTGATGGCGCTGGATTTTCCTTTCGTTAGTGCTACTAGAGCAACCCTTACATTCCGTCCTTGACGGCGACGGCGCGGAAGGGATTAACTATGGGGCAACAGGGCGCTGCGTGGGAAGCGTCGCAAAGCTCGTGACTGACAAGCTGATAGCCTCCGATGCATTCGAGCGGTTACGACAGATGACAGCTTCCCGCTCCGCGGAACTGGTGGAGATTTGCCGTGAATTCTTGACTGAGGCTGGTAAAACACTTGCACAGTTGCGCAATGCATTTACACTGAAACAGCCCGAGGAACTGCGCAGCCGGGCCCACTATTTGAAGGGCAGCAGCCTGATCGTGGGAGCCATCGGCGTGGCCCGCTGTTGCGCCAGCTTGGAAGCCATGGGAAAAAATGGCAATTTGAGTGAGGCGGAAGCAATCCTCGATCAGCTTTCCGCCGCGCTCCAGGCGGTGGAGCAGGAGTACGTGAAGGTCCTCGGTCCGGGCGTGCTTCCAGGCAAGGGACCGGCCGCGTAGGCGATCCTCGGCAAACACTATGACTATGGCAAAGGTGGCAGTAACTCCCATCAAGGTCGTGATTGCCGACGACCATCCGGTGGTGCGCATCGGTCTGCGCAACATGCTGCAGGCCGACAACCATATGCGCATCGTGGCCGAGGCCAGGGACGGCGCCGAGGCGCTCAACATGGTGCGCACCCTTCGGCCCGACATCCTGCTCCTGGACCTGGCCATGCCAAGCATGCCGGGCATGGACGCGTTACGCGAACTCACCAGCGAAACCATCTCCACCCGCACCATCGTCTTGACCGGACTGGTGGACAAGCGGCAGATCTTGGAGGCGCTGCAACTCGGCGCGCGCGGCGTGGTGCTGAAAGACGCCGTCGTGGAACATCTTTCGGCTTGCATTCGCGCCGTGATGCAGGGCCAGTACTGGCTGGACGGACGTCCGGTGCAGAACCTGGTGCAGGTGCTGCACGATCTGGCGGCGCAGACGGCCCCGCCTTCGCGCAAGACCTTCGGCCTCACCGGCCGCGAACTTGAGGTTGTTACCTTGATTACCGAGGGTTCCACCAACAAGCACATCGCAGTCACTTTCGGTATCAGCGAGGAAACCGTGAAGCGCCACCTGACCAACATCTTCAACAAGCTGGGGGTCGGCAACCGCCTGGAGCTGGCATTGTTTGCCCTGAACCATAATCTGCTGCCGCCCAGCTCCGCGACGGATGTGTCGAGATAGCCGAACCGTTGCGTAGTTGCGCAACTCCGAAATCCAGGCGCGCCTCGCCGTCCCGGCTGAATGTCAATCGCACTCCAACCGCTCTCAAGAAGCTATCTCATAAATCGGTTTGTATCAGGGCACGGCTTCACAGGCTGCTGAAAAAGTCATCCTTGCTCAGTGTTTTGAAGGGGCGCACCTTTAGGTGCGCCGTTAAGCTCATTATTTTTGTCAGCCCGCGAGGGATCTGCGGTTCGGACTTTTTCAGCGGCCTCTTCAGCCGTGCCGCAAATGGCCCGTCACGGACTGGGCTTTAGCCCCTGAGGTACTTCGCTTTGGGCAGCCCCGCTATTTATGAGATGGCTTCAAGTCCAACTCTCCACCCCGTTACTCTTCTGCTTCTCTCCACCACAAAGGTACTTCCCCAGTTGTCCGGTGACGGCTAGGGTTAGAGCAGAGACTGATATGGACAACGGCCACGAATGGGGACTGGAGCTGAGTTCCGTCCCTCTGCAGGAGGCGGTGCTATGCGCTGACTGCGAGATCATTAGCAACAGCGCGGGTGAATCCTGCGAGATTTGCGGCAGCCGTTCGCTGCTCAGCCTGGGACGCCTGCTCGGCGGCTGCATTGACGGCGAACGGGCCGTCCTGGTGCAGTACGACCAACATCCGGTTCACAACGGATTCACCGTACTGGTGAACCCCGGCGCCACCGAAGTCTTGCAGCAGTGCCGAAGAAGGAAATTCAGTGGTTAGGGATTAGGGGTTGGTTGCGATTCTCGCTTTTGTCGTTATTCAGCGTTCGTCAATTGACACAACCCTCGCAGACGATCTTCCGCCAAAATTACCATCCGCCGGGCCGCCAATCACATCACACACGAGTGACAATTTCTTCCCTGCGAGGTCTCATGGATCACGACAAACTTCTCCGTCAGCAACTTGCCAAAATGATCGACTGGAACGAAGCCCATGCCGACTTGAGTGCGACGGTGCATGACTTCTCCACCAAGCTGCGCGGTCAGGTGCCCAAGGGGCTGCCACATTCGGCGTGGCAACTGCTCGAACACATACGCCTCGCGTTGTGGGACATCCTGGAGTTCAGCCGCGACGCGAAACACAAGTCGCCAAAATGGCCCGAGGGTTACTGGCCGAAGACCGCGGCGCCGCCCAGCGACAAAGCGTGGGACGAGAGCGTGAAGGCCATCCTGAAATTGCAGGAGGAGTTCCGCAAACTGGTCAACGACCCCTCGCATGACCTGTTCAAGCCCTTCCCCCATGGGGATGGCCAGACGCTGCTGCGCGAGGTGCTGCTGGCCGCCGACCATGGTGCCTATCATCTGGGGCAGTTGGTTCTGGTGCGCAAGGCATTGGGCGCGTGGGAAGGATAGCTATGCCGGTTTGGCTGACGGCTGACAACTGAAAGCCGACAGCTAAATCAACGACAGCGCGTCCACATCCACCACTACATTATTGCGGGGAATTTTCTGCGCATCCGCGTATGCAAGCATGGAACGTAACGCGGCGTTCATGCGCTCCCGGCTGGCCGACTTTAACAGGAAGTGGTAGCGATACTCAGTCTTCAGTCGCACGATCACCGCGGCGGCCGGTCCCATAACGCGTATGCCAGCCAATCGGCTCGCTTCGAACCACTTCCCCAGAATGCCCGACCAGGCCAGCGCTTCGTCGAGCTTGCTGCTGCGCACCAGCACGTTGCTCACGGCGTTGAACGGCGGATAGTGCATCCAGCTACGGAAGCGTATTTCTTTTTCGTAGAAGCCATGGTAATCGTGCGCGGCGGCGAACTGGATGGCGTAGTGGTCCGGAAAAAATGTTTGCAGCACAACTTTGCCGGTAGTGTCGCCACGCCCGGCGCGTCCGGCAACTTGGGTGAGCAACTGGAAGGTGCGCTCAGCGGCGCGGAAGTCGGGAAAGCTGAGCGCAGCATCGGAGCCGACGACGCCCACCAGCGTAACGTTGGCGACATCGTGTCCCTTGGCGATCATCTGCGTGCCCACCAGCAGATCGATTTCGCCCGCCTGCAGCGCGCTCAACATGCGCTCGAAATCGTCGCGGCCGTGGACCGTGTCGCGATCGAGCCGGGCAATGCGCGCCTGCGGAAACATGCCGTGCAGGATGTGCTCCAGCTTCTCCGATCCGGTCCCGAGATATTGCACATATTCGCTGCCGCATTTGGGGCAGGTGCGGGGCGCGGGCCGCGTGTAGCCGCAGTAATGGCACATCAGGCGGTGTTCGCGCTTGTGGTAAGTCATGGAGATGGCGCAGTTCTTGCACTGCACGCTCTCGCCACATTCCCGGCAGAGCACGAAGGCGGAGTAACCGCGCCGGTTCAGCAGCACCATCACCTGCTCGTGGCGCGCCAGCCGTTCGCCAATCTCTTCCACCAGCTTGCGCGACAGCGGTTCGTCCTTGCGGGTGCGCTGGAATTCCTCGCGCATGTCGAGGATCTGGACCTCGGGCAGCGGCCGCTTCTCGATGCGCTCGGGCAACTCTAGCAGCCGGTACTTGCCGTTGACAGCGTTGTAGTAGGTCTCCAGCGACGGCGTGGCCGAGCCGAGCACCACCGCCGCGTTGCACATCTTGGCGCGCATCACCGCCACGTCGCGGGCATGGTAGCGCGGCATTTCCTCCTGCTTGTAGGAGTGGTCGTGCTCCTCATCCACCACGATGAGCGCCAGGTCGGGCACCGGCGCAAAGATGGCGGAACGTGTGCCTACCACAATGTGGGACTCGCCGTTGCGGATGTGTCTCCACTGCTCGGCGCGTTCGTCGTCGCTGAGCCCGGAATGGAGGATCGCGACCTCGTCCCCAAAGATCTGGTGCAGGTCGGCGGCGACGGCGGGGGTGAGGCCGATTTCCGGGACCAGCAAGATGGCGGAGCGCCCTTTGGCCAGCACCGCCTGCATCGCCGACAGGTACACCGCAGTCTTGCCCGAACCGGTGATGCCATGCAGCAGCATGGGCAGAAATTGGCGCTCCTCGGTGGCAGTAATGATGGTGTTGAGCGCAGCTTTCTGCGCAGGCGTGAACAGGAACTCCAGCTTGCGCGGCTTCATCCCCGACATACGGAAAACGGCCGCTTCTTGGCTGAGCGCAACGATCCCGCGTTTCACCAGCGTTTGCAGTGTGGTTCGCGGGACGACCAACTCACGAATCGCTTCGACCGGAGCGCGCTGCTTCTCCTGGCTGCGCAGGTAGGCCACGATCTTCTGCTGATTGGCGTTGAGTTTGCCGGCCACGTCCTTCAAGGTCGCGATCTGCACAGTGCGGCTGGCATCGCGGACGTCGCTAAGGTCGTCGCGGGCGATCCACTTCTTGCGCAGCAAAGCTTGCAGCAAATTACGCGACGCTCCCGTCGCCGAACGCAGGGCCGCTTCGCGCACCACTTCGCCATCGGCGAGGCGGTTTAGCACCGTATATTCCAGCATCTGATGTTCCGGCTCTTTGTGCGACCGCAACGACGACCCCAGGGTAGATGCAGCATGGAGTGCAGCAATTCCTTTGTCAGTGATGTGATAGCCAAGCACGCGCCGGAACTCCGCCGACAACGGCAGCATGGTGCGAAACACTTCGCCGATGGGCGCAATGTAATACTGGGCGATCCAGCGGCCCAGTTGCATGAGTTCAGGAGTGAGAGCGGGCGCTGAGTCGAGGACCTGGCTCACGCGTCGGGTCTGGAATTTGGGCTCGCGATCGTGAAGTTCAGTAACGATGCCGCACAGCCGCTTCTCGCGGAAGGGCACAATGACGCGGCCACCCACGCAGGGCTCGGTGTCGGCAATGCGATAGGTGAAGGTGGCGTCGAGCGGGACGGGCACGGCCACATCGCAGAATTGCGGCATGGGATTAGACGACCGCTCGCCGTTGCGAAGGAATCAGCGGCGGACTTGATGCTTTGAAGGGGCCCAGCTTCAGCTGGGCCGCAAACCGACACGAAAGGAGCTGGGCTTTAGCCCCTGAGGAGATTTGCAAGTCGGGTTTGAGTGGATGTCGCAATCAGGCTTCTTTTCGGGATTTGAGATGCAAAATGAAAAGCGAGTCCCCTCGGCGGCTAAAGCCGCTGGCGCTCCGGCGACTTCCGGCACGGCTGAAGCCGTGCCCCTTCAAAGCAATGGGTAGCACGATCAATCGATACAAACCTAGGTATCCTCGGCACTCTGTTTGTCGGTACGGATCCTGAGTCCCAGATAGCGCATCACCATCTGCAAATCCTTCCAGGCTTCCTTCTTTTGCCGCGGGTCGCGCAACAGAAACGCCGGATGGTAAGTGACCGCCAGCTTGCATTGGAACGGCCCGCCGGACTCGTCGGCAATGCCCGGCGGCGAGTACTCATAGAACCGTCCGCGCAGCGACGTCATTGAGTCATTGACGCTCAGCAGGTTCTTGGCCGCCGTCGCGCCCAAGGCCACGATGACTTTCGGCCGGATGACGCCAATCTGCCGCATCAGGAACGGCGAACAGGTTTCACACTCGTCGCGCTCGGGCGTGCGGTTGCCGGGCGGACGGCACTTCACGATGTTGGCAATGTACACCTGCTCGCGCTTCAGTCCCATGGCGGCAATCATGTTGTTGAGCAGTTGGCCGGCGCGTCCGACGAACGGCAGCCCTTGCGCATCTTCGTCGGCGCCCGGGCCTTCGCCGATGAACATCAGCTCGGCATGTGGATCGCCGGTCCCAAAGACAATCTGCTTGCGCCCCAGCTTTGCCAACTTGCAACGCTGGCAGGCGGGACCGATGTCGTCGGCGATGACCTGCAGAAGCGCGGCACGATCGAGGCTGCCGGCGGCGGACGGAAGATAAGCCTCCTGAGCGTCGCGCTCAGCCGCGACCGTCAGCCGATCCGCTGCCTCGGCTAGTTCGTCAACAAGTTGCACACCAGGATCATCGGGCGCTCTGCCGTTGATCGCGTCGCGGCGATAGAGCGGACCAACCCCCAGCTCGCGATAGAAGTTGAGGCGCTCCCGCAGTGCGGATTTGGTGTTGGCGTCGAGAGTCATGCGATGGAATTGATGGTGCGATTCTACGCCAGCACGGGCGAGACCTGCTGCCGCCGGATGCGCAGTGCGGCCTCCAGAATCTTCTGCGCGATCTCCAACTTGCCGGCCTCTGCCACGGCGATGATGTCTGTCGGGGTAACGATTGTCACTTCGTTGCGATTGCTGTCGAAGCCAATCCCGGCGCGAGCCACGTCATTCACCACGATGGCGTCAACCCGCTTCTTGGCTAGCTTGCTGCGGGCGTTTTCCAGCAGGTCCTCAGTTTCGGCGGCAAAGCCGATCAGCACTGGAGAGCGCTTGCCGGTAGCGTGCCGCAGGCTACCGAGGTCGGCGAGAATGTCGGGATTGGGTTCGAGTTGCAGCTCCAACGCAGCTTTGCGCTTGATCTTTTCCGGCGAAATATTCTTGACGTGATAGTCGGCGACTGCGGCGGCCATGATGATGAAGCTGGCCTGCTCCCAGCGATCGAGCACCGCCGTGCGCATTTGCTGCGCCGTCTCCACGAAGATGGTTTCTGCCGCCGCGGGCGGTTGCAATGCAGTCGGCCCGCTCACCAGGACGACCTTCGCTCCCCGCCGCAGCGCGGCTTCAGCGAGCGCGTATCCCATCCGGCCGCTGGAACGATTGCTGAGATAACGCACCGGATCGATGGGCTCGTGCGTGGGTCCGGCGGTGATGAGCACGGTCTCACCCGCCAGGTCTTGTGCGACTCCGAGGCGCTCCAACGTGGCAGCGACGATCTGCTCCGGCTCGGCCAGACGTCCGGCGCCGATCATCCCGCAGGCCAGATAACCACTGTCCGGCTCGACGATGGTTACATGGCGGCGGCGCAGGATTTCCAGATTCGCCTGCGTGGCCGGGTGCTCCCACATGTTGACGTTCATGGCGGGCGCGACCACCACGGGGGCCGTAGTCGCCAGGTAAAGCGTGCTGAGGAAATCGCTGGCGATGCCCTGCGCGAACTTGGCGATGGTGTCGGCCGTAGCGGGAGCGACCAGGAGCGCGTCGATGGATTGCGCGACCGAGATGTGTTCGACGGCGGAGTCCAGATTGGGCGGCTCGGCCGCCGACCCGAACATGCCGGTAATGACCTTCTCGCCGGAAAGCGCGGCAAAGGTGAGCGGGCGGACGAACTCCTGCGCCGCAGCAGTCATGATGACCTGCACGCGTACGCCGCGGTCCTGCAACAGGCGAACGATTTCGGCGGCCTTATAGGCTGCGATGCCGCCGCTCACACCGAGTGCGATTTTCATGTGTGTGCCTGACTAGTCGTCGGCATCGCCAGCGACGGCATGATCCAGGCCCTCGCTGGCCGACTGCAGCGGAGTTTTTACAACCTTCGGAATCTCCCATTTCACTCGGCCGGCCTGGATCTCTTCCTCGGCGATGCGGCAGGGCTTGCGCGAGTGCGACTCGACTACGGGGCGGGCGCCATTCTGCAACTGACGCGCGCGCCGCGCCGCCACCAGAACGTAGCGATAATTGCTGTCGAAGCCTTCAACCAGTTTCATAAGTCACTCCGTGACGGTGGGTAAACGGGAAAGATCGAACGTTGCCAGGATAGCTTGGACCTGGTCGAGCATCTGCGACCGCAAGGCGCCATGAGCAATGGCCAGCACCGCGTCATCCTTGGCTGTCACCGCGGCCGCCGAACGCTTCCGCCGTTCGGCTTCCACAATCGACTTGAGGACGTCAATCGACTGCTCCAGCCGATCATTGACCAAAATATAGTCGTACTGGAAGAAATTCTCAATCTCGCGAGTAGCGGTCTGCAGGCGGCGCTGAATAATGTCTTCGGTATTGAAGGGACGCGCGCCATCCCCCAGCAGCTTGCGTTGCAGATCGTCATCGGCCTCGGCGCGGCGGCGCAAGCGCCGTTCCAACTCGTCGCGCGAGGGCGGCAGGATGAAGACGCTCACCGCTGCGGGCACCTTCTGCTTCACCTGGGCGGCGCCCTGCACGTCAATGTCGAGCAGCAAGTCGTGGCCGCGCGCCGTAGCTTCGCGCAGGAAGCGCTTCGCCGTTCCGTAGTAGTTGCCGAAGACCTCGGCGTACTCCAGGAATTCGTCCTCGGCCAGCATGCGTTCGAACTCTTCGCGAGACACGAAGAAATATTCGCGCCCCGACTGCTCGCTGCCGCGCGGCGGCCGGGTGGTATAGCTGATGGAGAATTCGAGATTCGGAACGACGCGGCGAACTTCGTTGGTGAGCGTGGATTTCCCCGAGCCCGAGGGCGCCGAGATGATGAAGATGTTGCCGTCGCTCATTCTAGGTTCTGCACCTGTTCGCGCGCCTTTTCGATCTCCGATTTCATGGCCAATCCCAGGCCGGTGATGCGCAGCGCTTCGCCAGCCACGCCCGTGGTCTTCGACATTAGCGTGTTGGCTTCGCGGTTCATCTCCTGTAGCAGGAAGTCGAGCTTCTTTCCCACCTCGCCGCCGGCATCGAGCAGCGACAGGAAATGCTGGATGTGGTTTTTCATGCGCACGACCTCCTCCTGAATGTCGCTGCGCTCGGCGAGCATGGCCGCCTCTTGCAGGATGCGGTCGGGATCGGCGTGCGCCCCCAGCAACTCCTGCATGCGCCCGTGCACCTTCTCATGGTAGGCCTTCAGCACCTTGCCGCGCAGTTGCTCGACCTCACGGGCGGCCGAGGACAAATGGGCCATGCGTTCGCGCAACTCCGCCGCCGCGCCCCGGCCCTCCTCCTCGCGCATGAGGTTCAGCCGCTCGATGCATTGCTCCAGCGCCGCGGTCACCTGTTTCTCCATCGCGGCCATGGCCTCGCCGCTTTCGGCGGCATTCAACGCGCCCGGCATTTTAAGCACCGCGTTCAGGTCGGGCTCGGCGCTCACCCCAAACTCTTCGGCAACTTCGCGGAAGGTGCGCAGGTAGCCGCCGACCAGGTCGCGGTTCACGGAAAATGCGACCCCGCCGCTGCGCTCCAGGCTCAGGGTCACTTCGATGTGGCCGCGGTGCAGGCGCTCCTTCAGCACCCGGCGGATCTTCATCTCGACTGGTTCCATCTCCGCAGGAAGACGCAGATGCAGATCGAGAAAACGATGGTTCACCGCCTTCAGGCTGAGGGTGAACGCGAGCTGGTCGTCCGCGTTCATCTTCACTTGCGAGTAGCCGGTCATGGAGCGGATGTTCATAGTGGCGCTCATTCCGTCCCAGTGGCGGTCTCAACATCGACGAACTGCAAATCATACAACCGGCGGTAGGTGCCGGGGTGGTCCAATAGACACTCGTGCGTGCCCTCGTCGGTGATCATTCCGTTTTCCAGCACCAGAATGCGATCGGCGCGGCGCACCGTGGACAGCCGATGCGCGATCACAAACACGGTGCGGCCGGTAATCAGATTTTGCAGCGCCACTTGCACCAGCGACTCGCTCTCGGTGTCGAGCGCGGAAGTGGCTTCGTCGAGGATCAGGATCGGCGCGTTTTTCAGGATGGCGCGCGCAATCGAAATGCGCTGCCGTTCGCCGCCGCTCAGGCGCAGGCCGCGCTCGCCAATCACCGAATCATAGCCCTCCGGCAGGGCCATGATGAAGTCGTGGGCCAGCGCCGCGCGGGCCGCTTCTTCCACCGTCTCGGCGGAAACTTGCGGCTGCCCATAGGCAATGTTGTTGCGCACCGTATCGTTGAACAGGATGGTGTCCTGGGTGACGATGGCGATTTGCGAGCGCAGGGAAGCGATGGTCAAGTCGCGCACGTCGCAGCCGTCGATGAGCAGCCGCCCGCGCGTGACGTCGAAGAAGCGCGGCAGCAGATGCACCAGGGTGGTCTTGCCGGAGCCGCTGGAGCCGACCAGCGCCACCAGCTCTCCCGGCGACACTTCGAGGTTGATGTCGTGCAGCACATCACGATCGTCGTTCGCCTGTCCATAACTGAAGTCGACATGCTCGAAGCGGATGCCCTGATGGAACGGCGGGAGCTTCTGCGCGCCCGGTTTCTCGCGCACATCATCACGAGCGTCGAGGAAATCGAAGATCGCCGAGGAGGCGCCCAACGCCTGCTGAAAGTTGTTGTTGAAGATCCCAAACTTGCGCACCGGTTCGTACAGCTTGAATACCGCAATAATGAACGCCAGGAAGACGCCTTCGGTGAAAAAGCCGTGTTTAATGTACTCGCGGCCAATCAGGATCAGCAGGGCGATGGCAATGGCGCCGAAAATGTCCATCATGGGCGAACTCAGCGCGTAGGCGCTCACCGAACGCAGGTTGGCCTTGAACAGCCTCCGCGCAGCATCGCGGAAGCGGCGCGTCTCCCAGGCTTCCATCGAAAAAGCCTTCACGATGCGCACGCCGGTGATGGTTTCCTGCAGAATGTTCTGGATCTCAGCCAGCTTGTCCTGGCCGCGGCGCGTCGTGGTGCGCACGCGGTGGCCAATCCTTCGGGCCGCCATTATCACTACCGGCACGAAGATGATGAGCACCCAGGTCAACCGTCCGCCCAGCAGGACCACCACGCAGGCCGTGAACAGGAAGGTGAAAAACTGCTGCAGAAATTCCGCCAGCACCGACGAGAGCGCAAACTGCACGCGCTCGATGTCGTTCACAATCGCCGACAGCAATGTGCCGGTGGAATATTTCTGGAAGAACGCCACCGAACGCCGCAGCGTCGCCGAGTACAGTTCGTTACGCAGGTCGGTGACCATGCCGTAGCCGGCGTAGTTCGCCAGGTAGCTTCCGCCGTAGTCGAAGATGCCCTTCAGCACGGTGGAGGCGACCAGCGCAAACGCGACCATCGTCCACACGTTGTGAAAGTGTTCGGGAACAAACCAGTTCAACTCGATGGGCTTACCGCTGATCGGCATTTTGAACAAGGGCAGGATGTGCGATTGGGAGGAAGGATTCAGTACGCGATCGAAGATGGGCCCGATCAGCAGCAGCCGGAAGGCGTCCAGCAATCCCACCAGGGCCATGGACACCACCGCCGCCAGCATGTGGAACCAATACGGTTTGAAGTAGCGAAGAAGGCGGCTCAGTTGACGCATAGTTCCCGCAGGTTCGATGGCTGACTTGGCTCCGCGCAGAAGCAGGCCATGGGGAATCGGGATGCAACACTTGATTCTACTGGATTTTGGGGCCAGTAGTCAGTAGCCAGTAGTCAGTTGCCAGTTGCCAGTGAGGACGCCACGCGCGTCGATTCGGTCGTGTGACCGAGACATCTTCTCGACGCACCAGCTCAGTTGTCCCTTTTGGATGTGCGTCGTGCATCTGTCCTCATCACTGCGAGGATGCGCTCGAAGTCCTCCCGGGAGGAGTACTCGATCAGGATCTTGCCTTTGGCGTTGCGGCCGGTGATCGTGACATGCACGCCCAGCGCCCGTTGCAGCTCGTGCTCGGCTTCTCTGACGTTTGGGTCCACCATGCGGACCTTTTCGGCCCTTTCCCGCGGGTGAGCCAGCTTAGTGGCTGCCTTCTCGGTTTGGCGAACCGATAGCGAAAGCGCGACAATGCGCTGGGCCAGTTGCTCCACCTCTTCCGCCGATTCCAGCGCCATCAGCACCTTGGCGTGGCCAAAGCTGAGCTGGCCCTTGTCCAGCATGGCCTGCACGCTGGACGGCAGCTTCAGCAGACGCAGGAAATTGGCCACCGAGGAGCGCTGCTTGCCGGTGCGCTCCGCCATCTCCTCCTGCGTGAGCGCGAACTCGCGCGCCAGCTGATCATAGCCGCGGGCTTGCTCCATGCAGGTCAGCTCCAGGCGCTGCAGGTTCTCGACGATGGTCATCTCCATGGCCTGCTCGTTGGAAACCGGCCGCACTATGGCTGCAATGCTCCGATGGCGGAGCTGGCGCACCGCCTCCCAGCGCCGCTCGCCGGCGATGACCTGATAGCGCCCGCCCGCTACCGGACGCACCACGATGGGCTGCAACAGGCCCACCGCCTCAATCGAAGCCCCTAGTTCATCCAGCCCGCCGAAAGACACGCTGCGCGTCTGATAAGGATTGCGGTCGAGGCTGTTGAGCGGGATCTGCTGGACCGACTCGCTGCTGAGAGCGTTCGACGCTGGCGTGGACGCCGGGGAAGCGTCCGCGGCCGAATCATGAGCTACTGGCCGCGACGGAAGCAGGCTCCCCAACCCGCGGCCAAGAACTTTGCGCTGGTGTGACATGGGACTACGTAGCAACTATCCATGAGCGGGTGGCAATTAGCAACTGGCAATTAGCAACTAGCGTTACCCAGCGCTGACGCGCTCTTTCGCCCCGCAAGCGAGATGGCGGTTCGATCATCAGATGCATCAGGTGAATTGGGTGATTGGCTCCCACCCTGTCGCCAAACGAGGGCGACAAGGGTGGGGCACCCCAAGCAAAGACTCACGGCGAAAGGCTGGGCCACCCGCCAATTTATCTCGTGCTGGGAGGAGTTACGCGGTGACGGTAGCCACACAGCTGTGCCCACCCTGTCGCCAAACGACGGCGACAAGGGTGGGGCACCCCAAGTAAAGATTCACGCCGAAAGGCTGGGCCACCCGCCCCTTGGACCGACGCAGACCCCGTCATTGATGAGGAACCGTGGTGCTTGAATCGGGTGGTTTCGTCTCGAACCATTCGGACAGAACTTCGGTTGCTGCAGAGCCTTTGCGCTTAGACACGAATACACTGCGTGCTCGCTGCACTCCGACAGGCGTCGGCTCAGTGTCCACATTCCATTCCATGGCCGCTCCGGGAGGCAAGAAAATCCACCCGTCCCCAAGTTCGGACTTCAAATCTGCAAAACCAGGGCTCACCGATGCATTCCCTTTTTTCAGCGATGCCAACCACACAGTCACCCCATTCTTACGCTCAAGGACATACCCCTCTGGCGGACACTCAGCAGGAGCGTAAACGTAGATGCTGGACTCTCTTGGTGCTTCGAAACGAAGCCTTATACGCACATTCGCACCAAGATAATCTGACCTCTCCCGCTGGGGATCATTGTCTCCAATCTTTTGAATACTCACTACGCGCAGCACACCCAAATCCCGGTGTTCTAGCTGGGCGTGCGAGATCACTCCTGCCATCAGAAGCGTGCAAGAGAGCAGCAAAATCGTGCGGACGATATCAAGTGATTTACGGATGCATTTGGTCATAGTAGCTGTTGAATAATGCTGGTGTGAAATCAGACTTGAAGTGTTCGAACACCTGCCGTTGCACTCCATAAGCCGCAGGCTCATCGCCGCCTCCCTGATGGACCTGCTCATGACGAAGAATTGATCCTCCCAAATCCCTCATCATTAGGCCGCTTGTCGGGTCAAATGCATTCATATAAGTAAATGTGTTCGTCTTGATGTACATCGGACCGCTATGGTTTATGACAAAAGCCTGGGTTCCAGGATTTGTGATCTTTCCAAGATCGGCACCACTCTTTCCAGCAAAGTCGTTCGCTGGATCGGTAGTCACAGCCATATCTTTCAAGCTGAGCCCATTGCGTTGGCTGACACTATCGAGTCGGGCTAGATAGGCCGAGGCCACCGCATTCCCCTGTTTTTCAACTCCCAGAGTAGTCTTTTCTGCTTTGAGAGCCGCCCTAGCGTCGGCAGATAAGGACTTGTCTTTGAGTTCGCCGTTGATCTCCTTCGTTCTTGCGGTGATTTCCTTGTCGGTATGCTGGCCCAACTGAACAATCTCATGTCCATCGGGATCAACTCTGCTCAGCGGGTTGTTCCAAACGTAGCTGTACAGGTTGAGCGACTGGGGATTGTCCAACTTCGCGTACGGCACCGGCTCGACTGTGGCAGACCAGTCCGGCGAATAGAAGCGCGCCATGGTGCCCTTGTAGAACCGACCGCCAGGCTGCTGTGCTCCGGCTCGCTTACCAGCAGATGAACGTGTTCCGGCATGACCACATAGCCGAAGACACCCAGACCATACCAGCGGCGCACCCGCTCCAGTGTCTGCTGGAAGATGCGACGCGCCTGCGGGCTGCCCAGCAACGCTCGCCGGCGATAACAACTGAAGGTGATGAAGTGTAGTTCACCGGCTTGCTGAT
>Ga0116111_1000253_pt1 | contig 46007 bp, 42 predicted proteins | sample June2015DPH_8_10_FD_89720 | JGI IMG/M metagenome (GOLD analysis project Ga0116111, IMG submission 89720) | Peatland microbial communities from SPRUCE experiment site at the Marcell Experimental Forest, Minnesota, USA - June2015DPH_8_100 | ecosystem: Environmental > Terrestrial > Soil > Wetlands... | reverse complement strand
TGCGCGTTTCCCACTTTCCCACAGCCTCGACGGCGACGAGAAAATGGTTACAAACGTAGCCTTGGAGAGTCCAAACCCGGAGAAAGTCTCATTATCCCTGGACTAAAGATGGGGGGCAGGTCACACACATTAGCAAGATTGAAACCATTACTTGAACTGGAGTAGACTGCTCTCATGTCATCAAAACCAGACTCCAAGAGTCCACGACAATCCGCAGAGTTCCGAAGGTTTGACGCTGCGATGCATAAAATCATGACGGTATCTAAGCAGGAGTTGCAGGCAAGAATCGAAGCCGATCCCCACAAGACAGGGAAGCGGAAACCGCTTAAGCCTGCTTCCGCTTCGGGCCACGTTTCAGATAGGGGCTAGACTAGAACGCGCTTTGACCCTCCTTCCCCGTCAGTTCTGAATACGTCAATCTCTTGCCGACGATCTGTGAAAGCGCCAGAGCAAACCGATCTGAGTCATTCAGCGGGTTGTCTTTTGTGGCGCGATTGTTATAGCGGAACGCCTGCTCGTCAATGTAGCGAAACAAGTGGAACGGTTCAACGCTGACATACGTTCCGCCGATTCCCCTCTTTAGCAGACTCCAGAAGTTTTCGATCCCGTTAATCGAGATGTGGTCCTTCACATATGCTTCCGCATGGTTAATGATTTCGTGGACGTATTCATCGCTCAGGCCCATGTAAACGGTGTGCTCGTCTGTCATAACGATTGCGCCCTTTTCGATGGAGTCCTGAATGATGCCATGCATGGGAAGCCGCTTGCGCTCGGGAATCACTTGTGCCTTGACCTTGCCGCCGCGCTGCAACATGCCCATGACGATAGCTTTCGCTCCGCCAGCGTACAGTCCACCTGGGCCAGCCTTGCGGCTCATCCGTTCCTTGCGCGACTTGTGCATGTTCCGAGCCTTGCCCCCGATGAACGTCTCATCGACTTCGACCGGGCCGCCATTGCCGCCCAGCTTGAAAGACGACTTCTCCTGCATAGCCAGCCGGATTCTGTGCAGCATGAACCATGCGGTTTTTTGCGTGACTCCGAGCGCCCGATGCAGTTCCCACGACGAAATACCGTTCTTGTCGTTGACGATCATCCACACAGCAGGCAGCCACTTTTCAAGCGGGATGGGGCTATCCTCGAAGATCGTGCCGACCTTCGCTGAAAACTGGCGCTTCGGGTGTACGCTCTTGCACTGCCAGCGCCGCTGGTTGGCGAGGAACTTGGGGTCTGTCCGGCCACAAGTCGGGCAGGTCACGATCCCATCAGGGAAAGTGAGCGGAATCATGTACGCGAGGCAGTTATCCGGGCCTGTGAAGTATTGGATTGCCTCTTGTAAGGTCTTTGGTTCTGGTGATTTATCCGCTTTCATGTAAGTATAGTATCGTACTTGACTAATCAAGTCAAGAGAAATCTGATTAGCTAAGTATATTTATGCCATAATAAATCCCCAAAATCGTGTCCATCTACCCCTAAAATGTGCTATATTGAAACTAGAGTTAGAGATTGGGAAGCGGTTCTGTAAAGCTTCCCGCCAGTGACCCAGCCAAGCGCTGGGTTTTCGTGTTTCTGGCCGCATCTCGGCCGGGCCAACGATTTTCCGCCCTACTCCCAGCTTCGGCTGGGCTTTTGTGTTTCTGGGGCAGTTTTGGGTGGAGCGGGCCTGCGCGCCTCCACTGAGTTGCCAATGTCAACGACTTCAGCTCGCGCGATACTTCATCCCCGGTAGGAAGCTTCATACGATTCGACCGGCGGAAAGCACGTATCCTCCCGCGGCTTGGAGGGCGTTTCTCCGCGGTAACCCAACTTGGAGGACTGCAAATGTCCCGCTCCACCCGCCAGAAGTAAATCGCATTCATGGCTACGAACCTCCCCGGTAGGAGAACGAACATGCCACTCAAGAACAGCGCAGCGCCGTCCGGCAAGAAGCCAGCGCCAGTGCCGCGGAGCGCCGTACCCAACAGTAAGCGTCTGGCCGTGAAGAAGAGCGGCGCCGCGAAGAAGAACCGCAAGCCGCCAGCTTCGACCAACGCGGCGAAGAAAGCCCACCGCCATACCGCAGCCTTTTCCACCTTGAAATCGCGACAACAGGCGGTGGAGCGCGCCAAGTTGCAAATCTGGCGTCACCTGGAGGAGATCAACGGAGCCATCATCAAGCTGGCGGAATCGGGCAGCTACCTGGCGGCAAAGACACTTTTTGATTTTGCCGGCCTGTACACGCTGCCGCTGGAGGAGGAAACCGCGCCGAACGCTCTTCCCGCCGCTGCGCCGGCCGCCGCCGGGGGCGCGCCTTCCCCGCCGCCGGAGCCGCCGGTCAATCGGGTGGAAGCCTTCCTGAAGACAATGGGGCTCGATCCTTTGTCGGACGAAGAGCCTGAACCGGACGTGGCGGCGTGACAAGCTGCCTGCGCAGAGAGTGAGCGGGCGGTACAGGGGTCCTTCGACTCCTTGTCCGGTCGCCCAGGCGGCCGGACTCGTCGCTCAGGATGACAAGGGAATTGAGGAAAGTCGTTGCAATGGAAAGAAACAGCAGGTCCCTCCACTCGGACTAAAGTCCTCGGTCGGGATGACAACGTGAAAGAAAAAACACAACGGCTGCAACCGGCTTTCGGCAGCCTCTGAAGCCGTGCCGTTCCAAAACCGATAGGGAAGACAGCCGCCTTGTAGAATGGCAAGTGGAGTTCCCGCTGCCCGGGCAACTCCACAGGGGGAGCAGACTGCAGTATGGACATGACGTGGGTGACCGACCGCATCGCCTTAGGGGGCGCCATTTGGTTCGATGACAAGATGATCGAGGTGGTGCGCGCCGGAGTGACTCACATCGTGAACATGCAGATCGAGTGGGATGACACTCCACTGGCCGAGCCGTACGGCGTGAAGGTGCTGTGGAACCCCACCGACGACGACTTTCAACTGAAGCCGCCGGAGCTGTTGCAGCGCGGCGTGGACTTTGCCCTGGAGGCGCTGGACGATGGCGCCGACAACAAGATCTTCATCCATTGTGCCGCGGGCGTGCATCGCGCCCCCATGATGGCGCTGGCGGTGCTGCGCGCCCTGGGCTTCGGGCTCGACGATGCCATGGAGATGATCCAGGCGCGGCGCCAGGTCGTGGACTTCGCCGATGTTTACGTGCGCAGCGTGGAGCAGTTCATGCGCAGCTACCCGGCGGTGCAGCCGGAGCGAGGTTAGGAAAGCGTCGAAGCGGTTGAGCATCCGGCATGGTCGCGATGAGAAGAAACCGCAGATTCCTCGGGGCTAAAGCCCCTCGGAATGACAGAAAAAAAAGGGCTGAGCGGCACGGCTGAAGCCGTGCCCTTTCAAATCACATTCGCACGGAGTTCTCCCGCTTCAAGTCGTTCCGAGCTAATTCATAAGGACTCCCACCCTGTGGGACATACTATCAAATTCGCAACTTTCCGCCGGCTGCGTCCGGCAGCAGAGAGGCATGGATTATGCCGACCATCAGCCGCCTGAGAGGGCGGTTTTTTTCTGTCCTCATTGCAATAATTCTTGCGCCGCCGTTGCTGCCGGTCGCAGCCATCGGCCAAGGTCCCACGCTGTGTCAGATCACGGACACCGTGTACCGCGCCGACGGCACTCCCGCGCAAGGCACCGCGCTGATCTCGTGGCCGGCCTTCACCACCGCCGCCGGACAAGCGGTAACGCCGGGCTCGCTCACCGTCACTCTGGGCTCCAATGGCGGTTTCAACGCCAGCCTGGCGCCCAATACCGGCGCCAGTCCTGCGGGCACCTACTATCGCGCCATTTTCAAGCTGGATGACGACGCGGTGCAGCCTGCTTGGGCCGGCGAATACCCCGTGGTTAGCGATTTTCTGCCCATCGGCGACGTCATCCCCACTAATGCTGTCCAAATTTCAGTGCCCTCTCGCGGCGCGGCATTCACGGCCATCGTTCGTGAGGTGGACCTGCAAGTGGTCTCGCTTCGCGACGATCGCTCGGAGTACCTGCTGCATTTCTCCAATGACGCCGCCGAACTGCTGGCGTTCAAGTTTGAAACCATGATCTTGCCCGAGCCGCTCACGACAATTTTCACCACCACCGTTCCGTCGTCGTCGTTATATCTTCCGCCTCTCACCGCGGCACAAGTCACCAACGTGATTGCCACCGAAATTACGGTGGACGCGGGCATCGCTCCGCCTCCCGGTGGCGGCATCGAGGTACGCCGTTCTGACGGCGGTTGGGGCGCCGGGAGCGACGGCAACCTGGCCGGCCGCTTCACCACCCAGACCTTCAATCTGCCGCGCTTGTCGCGCGTACAGGGCTACTACCTGCGGCAGTACGATGCCTCGTCGCCCGTCAAGTATTCGCGCGATTCGGCCCTGCTGTATGTGGACTATCCGCTGTGAGGTGAAGAGGCGTGGCTTTATGGATCGCTGCGCGGCGTCGAATCCTCAGGTATCCTCGATACGCACCTGAGGTCTGCCCATGAAGTCGTTCCTCTATCTCCTGACGCTGGCGACCGCCATCAGCATCCCCGCGTTGACCCAAGAGCCTGCCACCACACCCCAGAACTCGCCCCCTCCCGGCAACACTCCTGCCGAACGGCAGAAGAATGCAGCCAGCGCAAGCAAAGACAACAGTGGCATCAGCGGCGACCAGGTAACCAAGCCGGCCGGCGCCAAAGGTACTACGCTCATCGGTTGTCTCAGCGGACCCAACCCGGAAGGCAAGTATGTGCTGACCAGCATGCAGCACCGCACTGGGGTCCAGGTCCTTGGCCCTGATGACTTGAAGAACGATTCCGGCAGCAAGGTCAAACTGACAGGCGCTTGGGAAGCCAGCCCTCAGCAGCAACCGCAGGCGAAAGCCAAGGAAGCGCGCCGCTTTCAGGTGACGGCAATCGCGTTGCTTTCGCCCCACTGCACAGCGCCCAGCGAGAAAACGCCGGTCAGCAAAGCGAAACAGCAGCAGCGTCAGGAGCAACAACAACAGAAGCAGCCGCAGTGACAGACCAGTCCGAAGCGGTGACACACACAGAGCCGCGCGTGCTTCTGGCCCCAAACTCAGAACAGCTTCTTCGAATCCAGCAGAATCGTCACTGGCCCACGGTTCACCAGTTCAACCTCCATCATCTCCTGAAAGCGTCCCGTCTCGCAGCGCAACCCCAGCGCGCGAATCTGCTCCACGAAAGCCTCGTACAACTGGCGCGCGCGCTCCGGCCGTGCGGCCGCATCGAACGATGGCCGCTTGCCTCGCCGGACATCCCCAAATAGCGTGAATTGCGAAACCGCCAGCACCGCCCCGCCTATCTCGCCCACGCTGAGATTCATCTTCCCGGCTTCATCCTCAAAGATCCGCAATCCCGCCACTTTTTCCGCAAGATAATCGGCATCGCCCTCGCTGTCCCCCTGCCCCACTCCCAGCAATACCAGCAGACCTTTCCCGATCTCCCCCGTTATCTCGTCGCCCACCTTGACCGTCGCCCGGCCCACTCTTTGCACCACAGCCCGCATGGCAGCGTTGTACCACAGCCGGCGAGGTGAAGACACCGGAATGCCGTCCCCTTGGGCGCAGAAAAGAATTCCCCCCTCGCGTTGACCTTGCCAAGCCTACCGTTTAGGATGAATCGGGCATCATCTGTCGGAGCGCTCGCGAGGCCGCCCGTGGGCTTCGGCTGTCGCAAGGGTCTCGGCATTCTTTACACGGCATCCTGGCTGCAATTAGACTTACGGGTTTGCCCGCCGCGGTGGATGCCACGGTGCGCGATAGGAGAACGAATCGATGGCTTCGGTTGAAGAACGGGTGAAACAGATCATCGTGGAGCAGTTGGGCGTGGATGAAGCGGAAGTGACGCCCAGCGCTTCGTTTGTGGACGACCTGGGCGCCGACTCGCTGGACACGGTCGAACTGGTGATGGCTTTCGAAGAGGCCTTCGAGATCGAGATCCCTGACGAGGACGCGGAGAAGATCCGCACCGTGCAGGACGCCGTCACGTATATCGACCAGCACGCCAAGGTGAAGAAGTAGTCGCCACTCCGGCCACCATCCCGCTCGGCCCGCCGTGGCGGGGAGCGGCCTGGTCGCCTCACCGACATACCGAAGGTTTTTCGCCCGCCGGGCAGGCGGGTCGAAAGGAGATTGCTGACCTCATGGCATCCGTAGAGGAACGCGTAAAGCAAATCATCGTGGAACAATTGGGGGTGGATGAGGCCGAGGTGACTCCCAATGCATCGTTCGTGGACGACCTGGGCGCCGATTCGCTGGATACGGTTGAGTTGGTCATGGCCTTTGAGGAGGCCTTCGAGATCGAGATCCCCGACGAAGATGCGGAGAAGATCCGCACCGTGAAGGACGCCGTGGACTACATCAACTCGCACGCGAAGGGACCCAAGTAGATTGAGTCGCCGCGTCGTCGTAACGGGAATCGGGGTCATCTGCGCTGTCGGCCACAACACCGAAGAGGTGTGGTCGGCACTGCTGGCCGGCAAGAGCGGCGTGGAACGCATTACCGCCTTCGACGCCTCCCAGTTTGCCTGCCAGATCGCCGCCGAAGTCAAGAACTTCGACCCGCTTCAGTTCCTGGACAAGAAAGAGGCGCGCAAAATGGCGCGCTTTATTCATCTGGCCATCGCGGCCAGCGATGAAGCCCTGCGCATGGCCCATTACAAAGTCGAGAATGAAGAGATGGCCGAGCGCACCGGAGTGAACATCGGCTCCGGCATCGGCGGCTTCGACATTATCGAACGCGAACACTCCAACCTGCTCAACGGCGGCCCACGCAAAATCTCACCGTTCTTTATTCCCGCGGCGATCGTCAACCTGGCTGCCGGACAGGTCAGTATTCGCAACAATGCCAAAGGCCCCAACGAAGCCACCTGTACCGCCTGCACCACCAGCGCGCACTCCATTGGCGATGCCGCTCGGGTCATCAAGTATGGCGATGCCGACGTGATGATCGCCGGTGGCACCGAAGCCGCCATCACGCCCATGGGCGTCGGCGGATTCGCAGCCATGCGCGCCCTCTCCACGCGTAACGACGATCCGCACCGCGCCAGCCGTCCCTGGGACAAAGACCGCGACGGCTTCATCATCGGCGAAGGCTCGGGCATCCTCATCCTGGAAGAGCTGGAGTCCGCCAGGAAGCGCGGTGCGAAGATTATCGCCGAGGTGGTCGGCTACGGCATGAGCGCTGACGCCAATCACATCACCCAGCCAGCGCAGAACGGCGAAGGCGGATTTCGGGTGATGCGTAATGCTATGCGCGATGCCGGAATCTCGCCTGAGCGCATCGGCTACGTCAATGCGCATGGCACTTCCACTCCGATCGGCGATGAGCTGGAAGCCACGGCCATCAAGCGCGCCTTCGGCGATCACGCCTACAAGATGCTGGTCAGCTCCACCAAGTCGATGACCGGGCATCTGTTGGGCGGCGCAGGAGGTTTGGAAGCCGCGATCACGGTCCTCGCACTGCGCGATCAGATCGCCCCGCCGACCGTCAATCTCGACAACCCGGACGAGGGTTGCGATCTCGATTTCGTGCCCCACACTTCCCGCCAGGTCAGCATGGATTACGCCATGTCGAATTCCTTCGGCTTCGGCGGCACCAACGGCTGCCTGGTGTTCAAGCGCTGGACGGAGTAGAAGCAACTAGCGACTAGCGACTAGCAACTAACAATTAGCCTTGAAAGAGCACAGCTTCAGTCGTGCCGCAAATAATTGCTTTTGGAGGGCGTGTGAGCACCAAACTTGAAGAGGGTGTGAGAATTGTGCCGTCCCTAAAGGGACTCCGATCTATTCTTCACCTTACCCAGCACTTCGCCTGCGGCTTCGTGCTGGGCTAAACTATGCCGCGCCAACGGCGCTAGATTTTCGCTAATCAAGTCCACCGGCAAATACCAACGAATCTCTATTTTGTCGCCGGGCCACACTGCGCCATTGCATCCCCGCCATCCTGACCCGCACCGGCCCCTGACCACTAGCCACTAATCACTGCCTTCGCCTCCCACAACTCCACGCGGTTCCCCTCCGGATCCATGATCCATGCGAACTTTCCGTACTCGTACTCTTCCACCTTGGGATCCACCTGCACCCCTTCTTCCCGCAACGCGCGCAGTAGCTCGTCCAGGTTCTCCACCCGGAAATTAATCATGAAACTGGACTGGCTGGGCGCGAAGTACTTCGTCTCCTGCGCAAAGATCGCCCACACATTGAAGCCCGGAACTTCAGGATGGTCGGCGTCACGCCACATTGCCCCTGAACCGTCCGTCGCGCTGTCAATGCCGAGGTGTTGGCGGTACCACTCGTACAGCGCCTTCGGGTCCCTCGCTTTGAAGAAGATCCCACCCAGCCCAATCACTCGCTTCATCGTGCCTCCTCTCGAAGCCGTCCTCTTTGCACAGAAAAGACCCGAACTCCAAAAAGAAAACACGGAGAAATTCTCCGTGCCTCTGTGTCCCTGTGGTGAACCGACCCTTACGCCTTCTTGCCCTGGTTCTTCAGCACCTCGATGGCGCGATTCAACTGATCGTCAGGCTGATTGGCCTTCTGTTGTTTCTCCTGCTGCGCGTCGTCGGGCGGGTTCTCGTCCTCGTCGGGGGCGATGAAGTCGTCGTTGTTATCGGCAACCAGGATATTCGGCGTAACCGCCGTGTCCTGCACCGCCTTGCCCGAGGGCGAGTAGTACTTGGCAACCGACAGCACCAGCGCTGAGCCGTCCGGCATGTCGATCACTTTCTGGATGGATCCCGAACCGAAGGTTTTGTCGCCGACCACGTCGCCGCGCGCGTTCTCCATCACGGCGGCGGCCACGATTTCCGCGGCGCCGGCCGTACCGCGGTTCACCAGCACCACCAGCGGCAGGTTGGTCACCACCGCCTTCTCCGGATCGGCGTTGAAGATTTGCTTGGGATACTTCTGGCCTTGCAGGTAGGTGATGGTGCCATGGTTCAGGAAAAGGTTCGCGGTAGCGATGCCCTCGCTCTCCTCGCCGTCGCCCGAATTGCGCAGGTCGAGAATGATCTTCTTGGCGCCTTCCTTCTGCACCGCTTTCAGCTTGTTGGCGATCTCCTGCGAACGCCCCTTGGGAAAGTCGTCCACCTTGATGTAGGCGATGCCGTCTTCCATCATCTTGTCGCTGATCGGCGGATCGGTAACGATGGCGCGCGTGAGCACCGACTTCACCGGCTGCGCCCGCCGCGGACGCACCACGGAAACGTTGACCGTCGATCCCGGATTTCCGGTCAGCAGGCCGTCAATCTCGGCCAGCGACATGTCGCGCGTGGTCTTGCCCTCGATGGCCTCGATGATGTCGCCGCTCTCGATTTCCGCCTTGTCGGCTGGCCCTCCCGAAATCACCGAGATCACCGCCGCGTAGCCGTAGCGCTTGGAAACCGCGGCGCCAATGCCGGCCTTGCCTTCCTTGCGCTGCTTGTAATCCTTGTACTCCGTGGGATCGAGATAGCTGGAGTTGGCGTCCAGCGACTCCAGCAACCCGTGCAAGGCGCCGCTCGTAACACTGGGAATGTTCGGTTCCTCGACGTACTCGCTGCGAATACGCGACAGCACTTCGCTGTAAACGCCCAACTGGCGATACGAACCGTCGTCATTAGTGTTGGCCCGAACTCCCAGTCCGCCAACCACCGCAAACGTGGCCAGCACAAAGGAGAGGGTGAGAACGATAAGCTTGGTGGTCTTTGACATGTGTAATTCGCTGGGAAGGATACTCTCGCTTCCATTCTACCTCAGTTTCGATGCCAGACTAACGGGAAGGTGGCAGGAAAATCGCATAACTTCCGCCATGTTGCCCACTTCCGGCTATCGGTTGGACGTAGGCCGAAGGCGAATCGTAAGCTGCACCAGGCCGCGAAGAGCGAATCGCGAAAGGCGAATAGCGGATTTATGGCCACCCCAGCGTGACTCCCCTGTGATCTTTCTCACAACCTGCTCTGTGCTCACCCTGATAAACTCCTCTGTTTTACGTTGAACGCCGAAGAGCGAAGGGCGAATAGCGAACCGCGAAAGGCGAATAGCGAACCATGGCCCGCAGTCTTGATAAGTCCCGCGCATTACAAACCCGCGCTGAGCGGCTCATTCCCGGCGGAGTCAATTCGCCGGTCCGCGCCTTCCGTTCGGTCGGCGGCACGCCACCGTTTCTGGTCCGCGGCCTGGGCGCGCACGTTTGGGACGCCGACGGCAACCGCTACATCGACTACGTGGGCTCCTGGGGGCCGCTGATTCTCGGCCACTCGCCGCCCGAGGTCATCGAGGCCATCGTCCAGGCCGCGCGCAACGGCACCAGCTTCGGCGCCTCCACTCCAACCGAAGCTGACTTGGCCGAACTGGTGATCGAGGCCTTTCCTGCAATCGAGAAGCTTCGCTTCGTCAGTTCCGGAACGGAAGCGACGATGTCGGCGATCCGGCTGGCCCGCGCGCACACCCGGCGCAAATTCATTGTGAAGTTCGAAGGCTGCTATCACGGACACAGCGACGCCCTGCTGGTGAAAGCCGGCTCCGGCGTGGCAACGCTCGGCATCCCCGGCTCGGCGGGCGTGCCGGAAGAGTTTGTCGAATTCACCCTGGCGCTGCCTTACAACGATCGCAACGCGGTGGAGGCGGCCTTCGCCAAATTCCAAGGCCAGATCGCCTGCGTGATCGTCGAGCCGGTAGTCGGCAACATGGGATGCGTGCCGCCCCGGCCGGGCTACCTCGCGGCCCTGCGCGAGATCACCGCGCGCGAAGGCGCGCTGCTCATCTTCGACGAGGTGATGACCGGCTTCCGCGTTGCCTTTGGTGGCGCGTCAGAGCTGTACAACATCAAGCCTGACCTCACCACGCTGGGCAAGATCATCGGAGGCGGTTTGCCGGTGGGCGCTTACGGCGGACCGGCGAAGATCATGGACCTGGTCGCTCCCCTTGGTCCCGTGTATCAAGCGGGAACGCTGAGCGGCAATCCGCTGGCGATGGCGGCGGGCATCGCCACGCTGTGCCAGTTGAAGGCCAACCGGCAGCCGTTCTACAAGCAGCTTGATGACAGGGCGGCCAGGCTGGTGGCGGGCATCACCGCAGCGGCCAAAGAGGCGGGCGTGGCCATGGCCGCCAACCGTGTGGGCTCGATGTTCACGTTCTTCTTCACCAATAAGCAAGTCACCGATTGGGGGAGCGCCGCCACCTGCGACACCGGTAAGTTTGGCCGCTTCCATGGCGCGCTGCTCGACGCCGGAGTCTGGCTGCCGCCGTCGCAGTTCGAAGCGGCGTTCCTCAGCCTCGCGCATACCCAAGGCGATATCGACGACACGATTGCGGCGGCGAGGGAAGCGCTGGCGTTGGTGTGACGTGATCCAGCTTTGGCTAGTTGCTAGCTGCTAGTTGCTAGTTGCCTCTCCATCATCTCCGGAATCGCCACGAACTCGAACCCCTCGCCCCGATAGCGGCTGAGGATACGGTCGCTGGCTTCGACGCTGCGGCTGCGGTTGACGCCCATGCGCACATGTGAGCCGTCGTGCAGTAGGATGACATCGCCACCGCGAATCTGGCGCTCGGCGCGGGCGACGATTTCCTCAGCCGACTTCGCTTTCCAGTCGTAACAGGTGACGTTCCACATCACCGTCTGCAGCCCGAACGCTCGCACCGTGCGCAGCGTGGCCGGACGCCGCCCGCCGAACGGAGGCCGGAAGATCTTCGTTTCCATGCCGGTGGCGTCAAGGATGGCTTGCCTGGTTTGCACAAGCTGGCGACGCAACTCGGTCGCCGGTGCAAAGATCAGGTTGGGATGGCTCCAGGTATGGCTGCCAATGGCATGACCGGCGGCGACCAGGGCGCGCGCAATCTCGGGCTTCTGTTGAACATACCGTCCAATGAGAAAAAATGTGGCCTTCACGCCGTGGCGTTCCAGCACTTCCATCATGCGCCAGGTGTAAGGATCGTTGGGCCCGTCGTCGTAGGTTAGCGCCAGCAGGCGAGAGCCGGGCCCGAGGCCAATAAACGTCCGGCCGTAGAGCTGGGACGTGGGCGACATGGTGTGATAGCCGGCCCAGCAAGCCAGGCCCGCAGCGGACGCCCCGCCTATAAGCAGTGGAAGCATTGGCTCGATTGTAGCCGGACTGCGGCAGGCATCGCTTTTCGCTTTTCGCCAGCATTTACTATCACGACAATTGCGCGCAGGCGGCGGGCAAGATATTCTGCGGTTCGTAACGTTTTATTCCCATGGCGAACCTTTTCGAACCACCCCGCTACATCGCAGTCGAAGGCCCGATTCGAGTCGGCAAGAGCACACTGTGCCAGGTCATCGCGGAAACCCTGCACGCGCAGCGCATCACCGAGCCCGAGCGTAACCCGTTTCTGCGGTCGTTTTACGAAGGCGAGCGGGGCGCCGCCTTCCAGGCGCAGTTCGCTTTCCTCATCGCGCGATACGAGCAACTGGGCAGTCTCGATGTCAAACGCAATCCCAACAAGACCTACGTCGCCGATTACATTTTCGAGAAGGACAAGCTGTTTGCCTGCCTCAACCTGGGCGATGCGGAACTCGAGGTCTACAACCGCTACTACGAGCTATTCCGGCAAAACGTGCCCACGCCCGATCTGGTCATTTACCTGCAAGCCACGCCGGAAGTGCTGAAGAAGCGGCTGAAGAAAAAGAACGCCCCCGGCGAGAAGGCCATCAGCGACGACTACCTGGAAGAGGTGATCAAGGCGTACGAACACTTTTTCTTTCACTACACCTCGTCGGACCTGCTGATCGTGAACACCTCGGAGATCGACTTCGTGGAGCGCAGCGAAGATTTGCAGGCGCTGCTGCGGCGGGTCAGCGAGCCCATCCGCGGCACACAGTACTTCCTGCCGCTGGGGCCGGACGAGCAATCCGCCCGGGCGTAAACGCTGTCACCAACTCTTATTGACTGGGTCGCAGGATGCAGGAACTCTGGAATCACGCTATCGGAAATAATCGGTGAACATCGTTGGGTTCAGGTGCCGCGCTGCAGGAACGTGTGGCGGCATTCTTCGAAGCGCGCAATGTCGGCTTCGTGCAGTAGCGTCATCCCAATCTCATCCAGTCCGTACAAGAGGCGATGACGGCGGAATGCTTCCACCGCGAAGGTTTCTGAGAAACCGAAATCATCGGCGATCGTTTGCGCTTCGAGATCAATCGTCAATTCATACGGCGGCCTGGTCTGCGCTTGTTCGGCGATGCGACGGACCAGCGGCTCTTCCATTTCGATCAGCAACAGGCCGTTGTTGCCTGCGTTGGTACGAAAGATATCGGCATACGAAGGCGCAATGACGGCGCGAAAGCCAAACTCCGACAGCGCCCAGGCTGCGTGTTCTCGCGACGAGCCGCAACCAAAATTCTTCCCAGCCACCAAGATACTTGCGGAACAATAGTGCTCCTGGTTGAGCACGAAGTCGGGCCGCGGCGTTCCATCGCCATGAAAGCGCCAGCCCGAGAAGAGGTGGGCGCCGAACCCGGTGCGCTCGATGCTCTTCAGATGTTGCTTGGGAATGATCTGGTCGGTGTCGATGTTCTCCCGCAGCAGCGGCGCAACGGTCCCGCGATGTTGGCGAAACGGTTCCATCCTTACTCCTTGTAATGCCAGCCACGCACATCGACGAAGTGCCCGGCGACTGCGGCAGCCGCGGCTGTGGCTGGGCTCACGAGATGGGTGCGTCCTTCGCGGCCCTGGCGCCCTTCGAAGTTGCGGTTGCTGGTGGAGGCGCAGCGTTGCCTGGGCACGAGAATGTCAGGATTCATGCCCAGGCACATCGAGCATCCGGGCTCGCGCCACTGCGCGCCAGCCTCGATGAAAACGCGATCCAACCCCTCGCGCTCAGCGGCGTGCTTCACGCTTTCCGAGCCCGGTACGACCAGGGCAGTTACGCCGGCATGGATCTTATGCCCATGCAGCACTTTTGCTGCGGCCCGCAGGTCTTCCAGCCGCCCGTTGGTACAGGAGCCGATAAACACGCGGTCGAGCGAAATGTCTTCGATCCGCACGCCCGGCTGCAATCCCATGTACTCCAGTGCGGCGAGGATCGCGGCGCTCTCGGAGGCATCACGCGCCTCGTCAGGCCGCGCGACCCTGCCGCTGATCGGCGCTGCCATTCCGGGGTTCGTGCCCCAAGTGACGATTGGCTCCAAGCGTAAGCCGTCGATGCTGACCTCGCGCTCGAACTGCGCACTCTCGTCGGTTGCCAGTTGCTGCCAGCGATTGACCGCTTCGCTCCAGGCATTCCCGCTCGGCGCGTAAGGACGGCCAAAGAGGTACGCGAACGTGGTTTGGTCAGGCGCCACCATTCCGGCGCGAGCGCCGCACTCGATACTCATATTGCACAGCGTCATGCGCTCTTCCATGGTCAGTCCGCGGACCGCCTCGCCCGCATACTCGATGACGTAGCCAGTACCGCCATCCGTCCCCAGCCGCCGGATGATGTCAAGCACCAAGTCCTTCGATGAGGTTCCCCGCGGCAGATTCCCCGAAACAGTCAAGCGCATGCTGCGCGGCTTCGTCTGGGCCACGCATTGCGTCGCCAGCACGTGCTCGACTTCCGAGGTGCCGATACCAAACGCCAGCGCGCCAAAGGCCCCGTGGGTGCTGGTATGGCTGTCGCCGCAGACCACCGTCATGCCCGGCTGGGTAAGCCCCAGTTCCGGGCCGATGACATGCACGATTCCCTGCCGGCCCGACCCAACGTCGAACAATGGAATGCCTGCACTCTCGCAATTGCGGCGCAGGGTCGCAATCTGTTGCGCCGCGATCTGGTCCTTGATGTGGAAGCGTTCGTCCGAGGTAGTTGGAATGTTGTGATCGATGGTTGCAAAGGTGAGATCAGGACGGCGAACTTCCCGCTTGGCCAAGCGAAGCCCTGCGAAGGCCTGCGGAGAAGTCACTTCGTGGACTAGATGAAGATCGATGTAGAGAAGCGTGGGCTCGCCCTCGCGCTGCATCACGGTGTGCGAGTCCCATACCTTTTCGAACAGGGCCTTCGACTTCTCCATTTGCAACCTCAAACCGCGTGATAGGCCATGTGGCTTTGCAGCAGGTCGGCCACGGTTTCGACGACCGCCTCGCCAATTGCGTCCGTGCCCGACGGCAGGCGCTTGCGACGCCCGGCCAGATCGGGAGTCACCAGCCCGCGGGCGAGTGTTCGCCGCACCGACTCCTGTATCTTCTCCGCCTCCTCGATGAGGCCAGCGGAGTATCGCAGCAGCAACGCGGCGGACTGGATCGCGCCAAAGGGATTCGCCACCCCGCGTCCGGCGATGTCGGGCGCCGATCCGTGTACCGGCTCGTACAGCGCGACCCGGCCGCCGATGCTCGCCGAGGCCAGCATGCCCAGCGATCCGCAAATTACCGCGGCTTCATCCGAAAGGATGTCTCCAAACAGGTTCTCGGTGAGCACAACGTCATAGCGCGCCGGCGTCGTGATCATCTGCATGGCAAACGAGTCCACCAAAGCGTGCTCCAGTTTCACGTCGGGATATTGCTTTGCGGTCTCGGTGACGGTGCGCCGCCACAGTTGCGAAGTCTCTAAAATGTTGGCTTTGTCCACCGAAGTGACATGCTTGCGGCGGGTGCGGGCTTCGCGAAACGCCACGTGGGCCACGCGCTCGATCTCATCCACGCTGTAGCGCATGGTGTTGTAGGCGGAAAGGCCGTCCTCGTCAAGGGCGCGCGGTTGCGCGAAATAGAGCCCGCCCAGCAGCTCCCGCACGATCAGAATGTCTGCGCCACGGACTACATCCTCGCGCAAGGGAGAGCAATCGGCGATCGCATCGTAAGCCTGCACTGGACGAAGGTTGGCGTATCCGCCAAGCGCTTGACGCAGTGCAAGCAGCCCGGCTTCCGGACGCATTGCGCCGGTGCAGTGATCGTATTTACGCGCGCCGACTGCGCCTAGCAATACCGCGTCGGATTCCAGGCATGCGGACAGCGTCCGCTCCGGCAGCGGAGTGCCATCCTGCTCAATGGCGGTCCCGCCAATGCGATGCGACTCGAATTGGAAATCGTGCCCGCAGACATCCGCCACCGTCTGCAGAACTGCGACGGCCTGGCGTGTAACCTCCGGCCCGATGCCGTCCCCCGGCAACACTGCCACTTGCAACTTCATCACGTCCTCATTTCCGGCCCGGCTTGGGATTGATAGGCTCCGGCACGTTGCCCGAAAAGGATGGACAACAAGTCCTGGTCGTAGACATGTTTCTTGCGATCGGCGAGCCGGATAAAGTCCTGATAGATTCGGTTGATCTCTTCTGCTGACAGCTCGTGGCCCATCTCCTTGAACTTATGGGCAAGCGCGTGCCGCCCTGAATGCTTGCCGAGCACGATGCGGTCCGGCGGGACCCCCACCGTTTCCGGCGTCATGATTTCGTAGCACAGGGGATTGCTCAGGACGCCATGCTGATGAATGCCGGCTTCGTGCGCAAAAGCGTTGCGTCCCACGATCGCTTTGTTGGGTTGAGTTTCGAATCCCAGGATCTTCGAGAGCAAGCGGCTGGTCGAGTAAATCTCGTCGTGCCGAATGCCGGTCTTGACCGGATAGCGGTCACTGCGAACATGCAGCACCATTGCGATCTCTTCCAGAGAGGCATTGCCCGCCCGCTCGCCGATGCCGTTCACGGTGCACTCCACCTGCCGCGCGCCAGCTTCAACGCCAGCCAGCGAATTGGCGACCGCCAGGCCCAGATCGTTGTGGCAATGCACGGAGATGACGACGTGCTCAGCGCCGTGCAGCCGCTGGCGAATGGTGCGGATCAGTTCCCCAAACTCCATGGGCGTGGTGTAGCCAACCGTGTCGGGGATGTTGAGCGTGGTTGCGCCCGCTTCCACGGCGGCCTGCAGCACCTCGCACAAAAAGCTTACGTCCGAACGGGTCGCGTCCTCGGGGGAAAATTCGACATCGGCGCACAGCGAGGACGCGTAGGCGACCATGTTCGCGGTCTGGCGCAGGGCTTCATCGCGGCCAATCCTGAGCTTGAATGCCAGGTGAATGTCTGAGGTTGCCAGAAAGGTGTGAATACGCGGACGCGAAGAACAGCGCACCGCTTCCCAGGCTACGCGAATGTCTTTTTCGACGCAGCGGGCCAGCCCGGCGATGATCGGACCGTCCACCTCGGCAGCCACGCGGCGCACGGCTTCGGCATCGCCGGCGGAAGCGATGGGAAATCCAGCTTCGATGATGTCCACTCCCAAACGCTGCAGCTTGCGGGCGAGTACCAGCTTCTCCGCGGTGTTCATACTGCAACCGGGGGCCTGCTCGCCGTCGCGAAGCGAAGTGTCGAAGATCAATACCCGCTCAGTTTCCATAGCCACCTCCCGTACTCACTAGAAGCGTAGGCGGAAGGGCATCAATTAGTCCAACTAATAATAATTGCTAATACATTAGTACATATGATTGAATAAGGCTTACCCACGGCATACCTTGAAGGGGCTGATAATGGAACTGTTCCAGTTGGAGACGTTTCTCGCGGTGGCCAAGGAAAAGAGCTTCTCGCGGGCCGCGTCAGACCTGCACCGCACCCAGTCGGCCGTCAGCCAGACCATTTCCAAGCTGGAAGACGATCTCGGCGAGAAGCTGTTCGACCGCTCTTCGCGCGACGGGTCACTAACCGACGCCGGACGCGTCCTGCTGGCGTATGCCGAAGAGCTGCTCAACGTGCGCGAGGAAGCCCGTGACGCGCTGAAAGAACTGCGCATGCTGCACCAGGGCAAGCTGGTGATTGCGGCCAACGAATTCACCTCGCGTTACCTGCTGCCGGTTTTGCACCGTTTCCACCGCATGCATCCCACCATCAAGATCGAGGTGCGACGCGGACTGGCGCGTGAAATACCCAGCAGCGTGCTCAATCGCAACGTCGAGTTCGGAGTGCTTTCGTTTCGTCCCGATCACCAGGAGCTGCGCTCGGCGGTGATCTACCGGGATGAGCTGGCGCTGATCGTTTATCCCCGGCATCCCCTGGCCCAGGCCAACAAGGTGGGCATCAAGGACCTGGTGGCGGAGTCGTTCGTGGCCCACAGTGTGCTCTCCCCTTATCGCGAGCGCGTAATTCAAGCGTTCAAGAAGCACCACACCGCTCTGCACATGAACATTGAACTGCCGACCATCGAGGACATCAAGCATTTTGTCCGCATGGAGAATGGGATCGCGCTGGTCCCGCTGATCGCGGTGGAGAATGAAATTCGCAGCGGCGACTTGGTCCATGTTGCCTTGCGCGAGTTGGCATTCGAACGCAAATTGCGCATCGTTCATCGCAGCGGGACCGTCCTCTCGCACGCCGGACAAGCCTTCCTTAAGACCTGCAAAGCACTGGCACAAGCTCCTGCAGAGCGATACATGTGGCAGGTAGAGCGGTAGGGCGGCAGGATCCAGGACAGGTTACAGCAACGCCAAAACCGGCCGGCTATTTTGGCAGGCTGTTAACGCCTTGGTTGGAACGGTTGGCGGAGGCATTCTGTGGGTGATCGAGGTCCACGAGTTGCGAGCCCGGTGGCTGCTGCAAGGCGAACTGATCATCCCTGATCGGCTCATTGGGGACCAGCTTCTTAACGGTCAGGCGGATGGAGTATTCCTCCTGCGGGCGTTCAATCTCAATCACTGTCGGAAAGCTGACGCCGTTGTAGTCCCTATAGACCTGATAGGTGACTTGGGTAGCAATTACGCCCTCGGTGTCATAAATAATCTGGCGGTGGGGAACCAGGTTCACGCGCTCGAATATGATCTCACGGTACAAATACCAGTCCGAGCCGGAGTCGGAGCGGTGGATGATGTCGATAATATAGTCCGGCTGCTGGACCAGTTTCCTGGTCTTCGCGTCCACCACGGCCTCGGTGTCATTCTCTAACACCGCAATTTCATCCTTATCGATCTCCGGCAGGAACAGAGCGTTGTAGATGACCTGGGGCCGCAGGTTCTCCAGCGGGTTGGCCGCCGGTCGGGTGACTTCGGCGCTGCCGACGTAGAACTTGTTCTTGGCCGGAATGGAGAGTTTGAAGCGAGTTCCATCGCTCACCATGTCAAAGGCCTTGTTGCGCACGATGGGAAACAGCCCGATCATGCGCAGCATGTCCGGCTTGCGCACCAAAATGTATCCCATGATCTCCTGGTAATCGGTGACCTTTCCCTTCTTTTCTCCGCCCACGGATGCTGCAATCTCGACGGTCGTGTTCAGGGTCTTGATCTGCAAGGCTTGTTGGTTGATGCGGTCCACCAATTCCTGTTTGGTGGCAGTGTGCAGTTTGGCCGTGCTGGTCCGCATCTCGACGGTGCGAGTGCGGAACAAGCATCCACTCTCGCCGGCCAGAAGTGCAGCCAGGGCAACCGCGGCAAGGATTGGGGATCGTCTCATAATGGATCGGGGCGCAGCCGATCGACAGTATTCATCAGTATATAGTGCGGCCCGGTTTTGGCAGAATTCGATGGTGCGCAGAACCGGCATGGCGACGGCTGGTGAAACTCCGGGAGGCGACGGGGATTATTTCAAATAGAAATGGAACCGAATGAAGAGAGTCTTCCGGAAGGCTGGCAAAGTCCGTTGTTTCACCGGTTCAACGATTCTTAGCGTTTAACCTATGCTCACTGCGATTGTGGAAAGCAATGTTTAGAATGGAATCGTCGTCGTCCGCATCCGCGGTTTTTGGCTTTTCGACGCTTTGACCATGCGCGGCTTCGGGATTGTTCTTTGCTTTTGCAGTAGTGGCAGTGCTGGAAGCGGGGCCGGATGCGTATTGCTGCTCCGCTTTGAACTGTTTACTGAGGGCCAATCCTTGCTCCTGGTAGGATGACCCTATGGAAACGCCATACACCTTCTCCGGAATAGCCGCCATCTTGTAATAGTGCAGCCTGCCCACGTATTGATCGTCCTCTAAGACGATCGGCATCTCATGCACCCGGACTTCGAGCACCGCCTTGGTCCCGGGAATTTCCCCGTGCATTCCATATCCAAAGCCGGGGTCGAAGAAGCCGGCATAGTGGGCGCGGAAATCTCCAATGGTTGGATCGTAAGCCACCATTTCGGCCGCATGGTCAGGCCCCACGCGAACTCGTTGCTTCGACGCCAAAAGATAAAATTCTCCCGGTTCAAGAATGAATTGGCCGTTGCGCGGTCTGTCGATAGGAGTCCAGAACTCGGCCCGGTCGTAGTGGTTGACCCGGCTGAGGTCTATGGAGGGGGCGTGCTTCTTGGCCTGATAAGCGACAACCTCGGAATGCCCGTTGCCTTGAAGGTCAACGGTCATGTATAGACCTCGATTGATGTCGGCTTGCCCCGAACCGTTTTCATCGCTCAACACCAAGCCATCCCCTTTAGCCAACTCCTTCAGGTCGTCATCCGCAGCGGGATTCGACTTGCCGCGCACGAACCGCAATTGATTGAGCCTCATGCCACATTGGACGACGATAGGAAATGTTCGCGAAACCACCTCGACATACAATCCCCCGCAATACCCTTTTCGGACGTGCTCGAACTCGTCGCCGGTTTCGGTAATTAGCCGGGTAAAAATATCCAGCCGCCCCGTGGTGCTCTTCGAATTGGCGATTCCGTAAACATCGGAAGGAAGCTCGAGACTTTCCATCAAGGGGATGATGTAAACTACCCCCTTTTCCAGCAGGGTAGGCTCGGTTATATCGATCTTCTTCTCCAGCAGGCCATTAGCGGTCGCCTTATTGAGCAGCGTGGTGGATCTCCCCGGCAGGAATCTGGCGCGGACCCGGTAGGCTTCGTGCCACAGGCGAAGGTCGATGCTCGCTGGCTGGATCTGATTGTCGGGAATCTCGCGAGTCGAACGGATGATGCCAGTGTCGATGAAGTGACGAATGTCCTGAGACGGCAGGATACCCTCGCCGCTCGGCTGCCGAGCCGTGACCGAGGGAAACAGGGAGTCTGATGTCAAGATTTCCTCCACCTTATCTGTTAGTAATGTCGCGCCGCGGCTGCCGCCTTGGACAACTCAGCCAAGTGATCGGGTCCGGATCTGGTCGAGATCCAAAGGGTAGCAGGTGATTCCCCCTGTGGATTTCTTGGGAATCTCAGGCCTCTTGTGAATTTCCGACAAGCACTTGTGCAATCAATGACTTAGCCGCTACAAACCTCTCGCACAAGAGCATTGCCTGTGCAAAACTATTTTTTGCGACCTCTTGCGAATGCTGCAAGATGGTGCACAAATGCATTACGGCGTCATGCCCAACTGCCAGAACAGAAACGAGTAGATGTCGGTCCACTCTTCCATCTGCTTCGACATTGGTTTGCCGGCGCCATGTCCAGCTTTCGGCTCGATCCGCAACAGAATCGGATTCGGCCCGCCGTTGTCCGCCTGAAGCAGCGCGGTCATCTTCTTGGCGTGCATGGGATCGACGCGCGTGTCGGTGTCGGCAGTCATGAACAGTACGGCCGGATACGCAGTGCCCTCCTTGACGTGGTGATACGGAGAGTAGGCGTACAGCCAGTCGAACTGCTTCTTATCCTGCGACGAACCGTACTCCGGGATCCACAGCTTGGCGATCTGGAAGTTCTGGTAGCGCAGCATGTCGAGCAGCGGCACCTGGCAGATGACGGCGCGAAACAGGTCAGGCCGTTGGGTGAGGGCCGCGCCCATCAGCAGCCCGCCATTGCTGCCGCCGCGAATCGCCAGGTGTTCTTTATCGGTGAAGCCCGCTTTCTCCAGATACTCGGCTGCGGCGATGAAATCGTCGAAGACGTTCTGCTTTTTGTCGAGCATGCCTGCGCGGTGCCATTCCTCGCCGAATTCGGAGCCGCCGCGCAGGTTCGCCATGGCGAACACGCCGTCATGATTGAGCCAGGGAAACAGCACTTTGCTGAATTCCGGCGTCACGCTGAGGTTGAATCCGCCGTAGCCGGTCAGCATCGCCGGGTTGTGACCGGTGAGCTTCAGTCCCTTGTGCATGACCAGAAACATCGGCACCCGAGTGCCGTCCTTCGACATGTACCACACCTGTCTGGTTTCGTAGTTGTTGGTGTCGATGCCGGTTGGGACTGAATCCCACAGGGTGCTCTTCGCCGCCTGAATGTCGAAGCGGTAGATCGTGGTGGGCACGGTGAATGACGTGAAGAGGTAGAACGCGCTGGTGCTGTCGTACTCGCCGCCGATGTCGGTAATCGTGCCGAGCGTGGGAAGTTCCACTTCGCCGAGCGGCTTGCCTCCGGTGGTGAAGCGCCTCAACAGCGAGTGTGCGTTCTGCTCGTAGAGTGCGAACAGTTGTCCGCCGATAATGTGCAGCTCTTTGAGCACCGCGTCGGATTGCGGAACGATCTCGCGCCAGTGTTCGCGCGTCAGCGCTGTTACCGGAGTCTTGAAGACGCGAAAGTGCGGGCCATCTTCATTGGTCAGGATGTAGAGGTCGCCGTCGTACGGCTGCGCAACGTACAGGAAGTCCTTGCCCGTGGTGATGCGAAGGGCTGGGGTATTGGCTTGCAAATCCTTGAGAAAGAGTTCGGTCTTGGTCCAACCCTGCGCGACTAGGATGCTGAGCCAGCGGCCGTCGTTCGATAAGGTTACGTTCGGCCAATCCTGCGGGTCGCGGCCTTCACCGAAAATGAGCGGGTCCTTCGCGGCATCCCCGCCCAGCGGGTGATAGAAGACGTGCCGGTTGTACACCTCCTGGCCCTCTGCCACGTCCCCCTTCTTGGGATAACGTGTGTAGTAGAAACCGCTGTCATCGGGCTTCCACGCTATGCTGGCGGCGCGCGTGCGTTCGATGGTATCGGACAGCAACTTGTGGGCGGCGGTCTCGATGACGTGCAGGGTGCTCATCTCGGAACCGCTTTCGGAGGTGCCGTAAGCCACAAACTTGCCGTCGTGCGAGGGCTGCCACCAGTCGAGCGCCACCGTCCCATCCTTGGAAAGCTGGTTGGCGTCCACCAGCACTTCGTCTTTGCCGTCCACGCGTTTGCGAACGTAGAGGATGGGCTGGTTCTGCTTGCCCTCACGGCGGGTGTGGAAGTAATACTCGCCGCCCACCTGTGTCTCGCCCAGGTTGCCGATTTCCAGTAGCTGCTCGATGCGGTCGTGCAGTTTGTCGCGGCCGGGCAGCTTGTCGAGGATGCTGCGCGTGTAGGCCAGTTGCGCCGCCACCCACTGCTGCGTTTGGGGACTGCTTCCATCCTCCAGCCAGCGATACGGATCGACAATCTTGTGGCCGAAGTAATCGTCGGTGACGGGCTGTTGCTTGGTTGCGGGAGGCTTGGGAATGTTCATCGTAGATGAGACGCTGCTGTTGTCGTTCTGTGCCAATGCGGTTGCCAGCAGCAGGAGTGAGGCGCCGAGTGAAAGAAGCGAACAGCGGACGATATCATGGCAATTCATCGCATCGAGTTTAGCAGTGCGAAGGGTTGGCAGTCCGCGGTTATGACGGCGAGCGCGATGGAATGCGCCACGGAGGCACGCGCGATCGGCGATGCATTTGTCTGCACCAAAATGGAACCGCTTGCTTATGCTGAGCGGCGCAATTTTTTTGACGACACCCGCAGGTACCGCTACAATACAGCTACAAGTTGACGCGCTGGCGGCAGCGCACAGACACTCCTCAGTAGCTCAATGGCAGAGCATCCGGCTGTTAACCGGAGGGTTGTAGGTTCGAGTCCTACCTGAGGAGCCATTTATTTCCCGCGTAAAACCTGCCTCTTTTTGATTTCTTATCTGAATTGTCCTATGATTGTACTAGCCTCCCCGGACAAAGAGACCTATGGACATCACCATTTACCGCCGTCATTCGGCGGGCTGCGAGCAGAAGGCTGACCGGTACGCACCCCGCTGCGGCTGCCCACTTGCGTTCCAATTCAATTGGAAGCAGGCTTCCACCACGCTGGACGGCAAGAAGCTAAAGCGGGGTCAGAACAAATGGGCCGCCAACACCCGGTCATGGTCGGAAGCCCAAACCAAGGCTAAGAACTTGGAAAAGGACTTGGAAAACCTGCTCCAAGGCAAGACTGTACGTCACGGCGTCACGGTCGAGGCCGCCATCAACGAGTGGCTGGAATTCCGTGAGAAGAACGGACTCACCAATACAAAGCCGAAGCTCATGGGGCAGAAACTCACCGACTGGTGCGAGAAGAACGAGATTTTGCTTCTGACGGCAATCACGACAGACCGTGTGATGAAGTTCCGCATGTCGCTGCCGTTCCGCACAGGCGACAGCAGTAGCTTGAAGGTGCATTGGGCAGTTATCAACGGATTCTTCAACTGGGCCCAAGGCATGGGATATATCGACAAGAATCCCATCCTGACGTCTCGGCAGAACCCGCAGTTCGCCATTCGGTACGACAAGAAGGAAGTGAAGCCGCCGACCAAGAAGCAGATTGAAAAAGTCCTAGCCACAGCTTCCGGACGAGTCAAGCTGCTTGCGCAACTCATGCGTGAGACGGCGATGGCTCTAGTGGACGCTCAAAAATTCGATCCGGCGACTCTGGAAGACCGGACGTTGATCCGCAACAACCGCCACAAGACACACGAGCGGTTCCGCGTTCGCATCTCGTCCACGTTGGCGAAGCAGCTTGAAGCTCTAGGTTCCCCGGCTTTCCCCGGCACGGATCGGGAATGGCGTGAGCGACTCTACAAAGTCTTCCGTGCAGCTGGTGTGAAGATGACGCCGCATGGCTTCCGCCACTTCCGCATCAGCGAGTGGCTGGCGCACGGCGTCTCAGTGGCAGACGTGAGCAAGTGGGTGGGAACGTCAGAGAAGGAAATCCGCAAGACATACGAGCACTGGATCAAGGAAGCAGAGGACCGTCTGGACGAAGTGCAGAAGCAAGCGTGGTTGGCGCAAGGGTTGGACGAGAACGGGAACCAGAAGGAACGACTATTTCAGTAACCTCGGTTAGAAAGTGCTGGTGCCGGTGGATGTCCACCGTGAGTCAGGGCGACAGGCGGCCCGAAGCAAGTCTCTGACAGTGACACCGATCTCGTGGGGGACGATCTCGTAAGGATTTCCATTGCCGCGACCAGCGTGTGCAATGAACCAGCGACATCTGACACTGTTCCACCACTGCGGATGCCTCAGGACCGACGCATACTGCTTCGATCCTGCGATGAACACTTCGTCGATGTGGTTCCTCTTCACGTAGTCGTTGAGCACTGCTGGCAGCACGCGCCGCCAAACTGGTGCCGTGCGATTCATCTGTGCTTCGTATTTGTGGATCGGTTCTTCGGCTCGAACCAGGCCGTAGCCGCCGCTCTCGACAAGCACGTGCATTCCGCGGTCGATCGCAAGGTGAACTTCCTCTCTGAAACCTTCGATTGAGTACATCGTCCCAGAATAGAGAAACAAAGCCGGGCACGTATCAGAGCGCAGATCAATCGAAGTGCCCGATCTCCTGAAGGCCAGATCCCGCGATTGACGGAGAAGGTCGGCGGTTTTCGCACTGATGAAATCGCTCACCGAGTGCTGTTGGATCTGTTGTGCGCTCCCGTACTTCGCCTGGCAGCACGGAATGATTAGGAGTTTGGTTTCAAGTTCCATCTCGTGGCGGTCTCATTAACCAATGCTTCAAGACGTTTGAGTTCATCACTAGACAGCTGCATTCCGCCCACGCTCTGGCTGTTCCACATTCCGCAGTCGCGGACAGCAGATGAATAAGCGAAACGGCCGAGCCACGTTGGCGACGGGGTGCATTCCGCACAAAAGGAAACGGTGGCGATCAACCGATCTTCAAGACGGTTGTGCTCTTCGCGATCGCCCACTTCGACACAACGAAACGTGAAGTTGTTACGGAGAACCGACGAGACCTGCGTCTCGACCGGGCGGCACAAATCGCAGGTGTCCGCATCCTGTAACTCCCAGTGACCGCGCCCAGGTGCGGGCATGAGGCAAGGGCTATCTGGATTCTGCGATCGAATGAGAGCCCCGCCCAAGAACCTCCTGAATACGCTTCCGTTCTTTTGTCCGGAGTAGTGTTGGCGTAAACGCCGAACAAGCGACTGCGCAGCCCCCTTTTTCGCCAGCACAAAGGTCGCGTCCAGAAAGGCCTCTTCCCAGTCGAGCAACTTTCGTTCATCCAACCGGGCCAGCAACGCTTGCCATGCCCGCAGCCACACCCCCAACCAGTGAGGTGCTGCCCGAATCACGGTCCTGGAAAACAATTCGCGAAGTAGGTATCGCGTTAGCAGCTGCGGTCGATTGCCCTTTTAACCAGTCCACCGGAACGCGGACCAGGCGCGAATAGAAGGTCCCGCGAGGTCGAGTGTCGTGGCCGGACCGCAGTCAAATTCCGGCTGTGGAAGGCTGATCGGCACCATGCAGGGCGAGCCTGGGTTCAGCGGTTCAGTGTTTTTGCAACTGGGCGATTGTCCCAGGCCTCTCCTGCTTCTTGGTTTGCTTGGTGGGAGACGCTGCCGGACCAGGCGCGGGCGGCACGTTCTCGATATTGGGCGGGTTGTGGCTGGGCGGCGGACCACCATGCAGGCTTAACTGTCCGAGGCGGCAAAGATTGATCGCATCGCCGAGAATCCGCGTCGCTTCCTGCGGTGCATGGAACCCCATCGAGTTCTCGGACATTACGAAGTCGATCATGAATTGTCCCTTGCGCTGGTAGTCGCGCGCGGAAGCCAGCTGGGCGTCCGTCGCTCCCTTCGCCTTCTCGGCCTTGATGTCCCCAATTAGGTCCACAAGGGCATCGAGTGCGGTGTTACGCAGATTGAAGAAGCGATCCTGAATATCTTCCACTCGCGCCTTCAACTCCTCTTCTGGAAAGTGATGACACGTCTGGCACGAGCGATTGATCTTGAGCAGCGGGCTGTTGACCTGATGATCGCTGATCTTGAGTCCCCCCTGCCGCATGTACGGCATATGGCAGTCCGCGCAGGCTACTCCGGAGCGCGCGTGTACGCCCTGGTTCCACATCTCGAACTCGGGATGGCGAGCCTTAATCAGTCCCGCTCCACTGTCGGGATGATCCCACTCCTTGATCTTCTGCTCGTCTTCGACGGCGATGATGTCTTCGACCTTCAAACCCTTCGCCCACGGGAACGTGAGCCGCTTGTTAGGCGGCTGGAAGTAGTAGGTCACGTGGCATTGGCCGCACACGTAGGAACGCATCTCCTGGCGCGTGGCCATGGTGTTGACGTCGTAGTTCTGCACTCCTTGCGAAGCCTTCAGTACACGAATGCCTTCCATGAAAGCTGGACGGGTGATGCGCAACTGCATTGTCTTCGGATCATGACAATCGATGCAGGCGACCGGATGTTTTACATGCTCGCGAATCTGCGAATACGTCATGTGCGTATCGCTGATGACGTTGAAACCCTTGGTAAGATCACCATCGCCAAGTTTCAGAAAGGTAGTAACCAGGGACGCATGGCAATTGATGCACATGGCCGGCGGATTGAGCTTCTGGCGCGCAGTGAAAGTCTGATCTTCCAGCATGTAGGCGTGACCGCGGCGCTCGCGGTAGTCTGCCGAAAACGAATAACCGGCCCAGATGGTCTTCAGTCGCGGGTCTTCCTGAAGTTTCGAACGCGCCACCACGGAGCGCGGATCTGCCTGGGTTGGCGAGTGCGGCATGGCCTCGCTTCCACCGTACTTGGTGCGCTGCATATCGACCGTCCGCATGTAGAGGTCGTACTGGAGCGGGAAGTTTTTGGCCCATGTTGCCGGATCGTCAATGGTGTCGTTCAGTTCGACCACGCGGTAAAACGGGTTTCTGGCTTCCTGCTTGCGTTCGAAGATGTTGATCAAAAGCGCAGTGACGGCGACCGAGGTCACCGCCGCCAGAATAATGATGGATGCGAAGAGACGCCGCGAGCGACGACGTTCTGGATCAGTTTGGGGCGTAGTCATGATGGCTCCGGGTGGGAGGTAGGGTCAGCTTGGCGGCTGATTCCGAATGGCCCACGGAATTGTGGCAGCGGGTGCACTGCAGCCCTTCAGCTTTGCCGTGGACGACGTTGCCGTCAATCTCTGCCGTGATGTTTTCGTGACAGCGGCGGCAGGCGTTCTCCGCAACCTTATGATCGAACTTGGTGATCTCAATCGTGTCGGGATAGTTGCCGCCGGTGAAGTAAAAAGAATGCCAGAATCCGTTGTTAGCCTTCACCGCATACTTGCCGATGATGTTATGCGGCGTGTGGCAGTCGTTGCAGGTGGCCACCGAGTGATGGCTCGACTTCAGCCACGCTTCGTATTGTGCCTGCATGACATGACAGTTGGCGCAGGCCGCGGGATTATTCGTCAGGTAGGAATACCCTTTGGCGTAGACAAAGGTATAGGTGCCAAGGCCGACTACCACTCCGAGAAGAACCGCCACCGCGATAATCACTGCCGAGGACCGTTGCATCGGAAGTTCCAGTTCCAAACGTTACAAGCGTACATCAACCTCGCAAACTCAACATCTGTGAATCGTGAATCTGCGTTACTGCGAGCCCGACATGGGATGCTGTTGCTCGTTCGCCTTCGGCACGAGTTGTAGGTAGACCTGCTTCGGCAGATCTGCGTTCCAGTGACCGGCGAACTACTCCACCGCCCGTTTTCTCCATCCTGATGGGAACATCAAACGTAAGGGCAAAACCCGTTCCCGCCGACGTTCGGCATCGAGAGTGTGGGCCCGCGCCTTGAGCAGGTCTTCCAGCGAAACCATTCCCACCAGTTTGCGCGAACCGTCCCGTTCCACCACCGGGAAGCGTGTCAACCCGGTTTCCGCCATGCGATAGACAACCACGCGCAAGGGCTCATCGGGATACGCGACCTTTGGGTCGCGCCTGATCAACTCCGCCAACCCGTGGCCGTTGCCCTGCTGAATCAAATGCTGAAGCTCATGCCGCGGAACGACGCCAACCAGTTTCCGCTCGTGATCGACCACGGGATAGAGTTGCTGCCGCCGCAGACTTTGTCCATCATGCAACGACTTGGCCATGTCGACGACGGCAGTGTCGGCGGGAATCGCCGCGATGTTCGAGCGCATGACCTCCCGCACAAACAGGATCTCCAGCGGATCCACCGAGTATTCGCGGCTCAGGTGGTAGCCCCGGCGCGCCACCTTTTCCGTCAGGATGGAACGCTTCAAGGTCAGAACTGTGAAGCCATGTGCGACCACCGACGCCAGCAGCAGGGGAAGAATGACGTTGATGTCGTGCGTCAGTTCCACCGCGAACACCACGCCGGTAAGGGGTGAGCGCATGGTCCCTCCCAGAATCGCGCCCATGGCGATCAAAGGCCAGAAACCCATTCCTTCATTGGGCAAGAACGCGCTCAGCAGACCGCCCAGTGCGCCGCCCATCATGAGCAGCGGAGCCAGAACGCCGCCCGATGTGCCGGAACCCAGAGATACCGCCCAGATGACTGACTTCACCAGCAGGATGCCGGCAATGGTTGTCAGCAACACGTGCCCTTGCAGCAACGATCCAATTGTGTCGTAGCCGACGCCCAACGCCTGCGGGAAGATCAATCCACCAGCGCCCACGACGAAGCCGCCGATGATCGGCCACCACATCCAGTGAATGGGGAGCTTGACGAAAGCGTCTTCCGCCGCGTACACCGCCAGAGTCAGTAGTGCCGACAGCGCGCCCGCCAAAATTCCTACGAGTACACAGCCCAGTAGTCCAGCAGGTCCGATGAACGCAGCGTGAGGAGGAGTGGGGAACAAAGGTCCCATGCCAATGATGTAGCGTCGTGTCGCTGCCGCCGCGGCGCTTGCCAAGGCCACCGGAATCAGGCTGCGCGGCTTCCATTCGAAAAGCAGCAGCTCGACTGACAGCATGACCGCCGCTAGCGGTGAAGCAAACGTCGCTGACATTCCTGCAGCAGCGCCTGCTACCAACAACGTTCTGCGCTCTATGCTGGTCAGATGGAAGAACTGCGCGATCAAGGAGCCAAACGCGCCGCCCGTCATGATAATCGGTCCCTCAGCTCCGAAAGGTCCACCCGAGCCAATGGAGATGGCCGATGAAATGGGCTTCAGAATAGCCACCCGGGGCTCGATCTTGCCCCCCTTCAGCAGAATGGCTTCAATGGCTTCTGGGATGCCGTGACCGCGGATACGTTCCGAGCCGTAGCGCGCCATGACACCGACGATGAGACCGCCGACCATCGGCACAATAACTTCCAGCCAACCGAGGTGATTGCCCGCGGGAGAAACAAACGCCGTACCCCAGCGCTGATAGAAGAACAGGTTGGTGAAAATTCCAATCAGCCGCAGCAGGGCGAGAGCGACGAACGCGCTGAAGATCCCGATGCCGATCGCCAGCAAGGTGATCGGCATCACTCGGCTGGTAGTAGTGAAGTCACCCAGTTCGTGCTCGTCGTGTTTCTTGCGGCCCAGTATGCGCGCGATCGTTTCCTCAAGTCTCATCTTGGACTGCGCCTCTCCGTTCCCGCTGCTCTGGCACGTTTTTCCTGGTGGCCTTGTGACTGCGCAGGGTTGTGACCATCACCTTTTTCAGCGTACTGACGAGAGCCGGGGCTGCGATCCGCAACTCCTCGCGATTGTCCAGGGTTAATTGCTGCAGAATTCGCTCTCCCCGCGGCGTGTTCTTCTCCGTGGGTCGAAAGAATCTTGGCGATAAACGAAGGCCCGCATCTGTAATGCAGAGTAAGGGCAGAGCGAGAAGCAACTGGTCACGCGCATTGTTTTGTCGCAGGATCGTGACCACCAGAATCAGGTCGGCGAGCAGTAACAGAGTCAGCGAGAGCCCGCGATGAAAGTTGCGGAGCTCGGACTGTAACCACGAGTCGCATTGCACCTCAATAACTCGGCCGTCATCAGAGTCGGTGCAGCGGTTCTTAATTGGGCAGCTATTACACTGATGCGCCAACCCCCGATACCGCACAACCGTCGATTCCCGTATTACTTCCGCGCGATAAAGGTGCTTGCCATTGGGGCATTTCCAAACATCCAGATCCGCGTGGTAAGAGAATCCAACCGTGTGGACCCTCTGCGTTCGTTGATGCGAATGACGCGCGAAGAGTTCGAGGGCTGCTGCCACCAGCGCCAGGAAGATCGCGTAGCCGGCCCACAACAGTACCTCAACATCGGAACCGCGCATCGCTAACGTCCTCCGGTTCCGCTCACTAACTCAGTAAACAGGATGTCTCTTGGCTCCTCGACCGTACTCTGTGTCCTCATATGACGAACTCCCAGCCAGCAGAGATAAAGAACTGGCAGGGTCCCGCCAAGAATGAATACGGTGTCGCCAGGAAGTCTTAGCCACTCGATGAGCGAATTGGTTGGGTTGCCGACGAATTTGAGGCTACGAGCATCGTAGTACCCGTAGGTGATGGAATGGTAAAGCTGAAGCACTCCCAATGGAAATAACGTGGCAAAAACCATCCAGGCCAAGCCGAGATTCAATGACCAAAAACTGATCTTTGCAGCTCGATCGGACCAGCGTTCTTCTGGAATGATGTAACGCAGGCAGAATAGAGCCAACCCAACAGATAGCATTCCGTATACACCCATCATCGCGGCATGCCCGTGGTTAGGCGTCAGGGCAGTACCGATTTCGTAGTACGACACAATGGGGAGATTGATCAGGAAGCCAAAGATCCCCGCACCCAGGAAATTCCAGAAACCGACTGCGGCAAGGAACATCACGGCCCAATAGTGTGGAAATGATGTCTTGGACTTGGTCTCCTGCTGAGATCCCAGTTGCAGGAAAGTCCAGGCCTCGAGCGTCAAGAGAGTGAGCGGAATCACTTCGGCAGCGGAGAAGAAGGCGCCCAAAGCCATGTGAATGGAGGGCTCGCCCGAAAAGTACACATGATGCATCGTGCCGATCACGCCACCCGCTGAGTACAGCAACATATCGAGATAGATCATCGTTAGCGCGACCCGTTCATGTACTACACCGAGCAACACGAACACGTAGGCGACCATGATCGTGGTGAACAGCTCCAGAAAATCCTCAACCCAGAGATGCACCACCCAGAAGCGCCAGAAATCAGTTGTCGTAAAGTGCGATCCGGGGTGTGCGAGCAGACCAACCCCGTAAAAGGCGGGAATCGATAAAGCCGAAAAGAAGAAGAGCCACGGCATATTGCCCATGTGGTCGTTGTGGAGTCGCCCGCGAAGCCCACGAAACAGGATGGCCACCCAGAAAAAAAGGCCGACCGTGAGCAGAATCTGCCAGAATCGCCCCAAATCGAGGTACTCAAACCCCTGGTTGCCAAACCAGAGCCAGGTATCCTTGAACCATCCTTCGATTCCGGCATACTCGCCAAATAAGCTTCCAAAGACCACGATCACCAAAGCGCCCAAAAGACAATAAGCAAGAAAGCTTTGGCCTCGCGGTTCGCGACCGGTAATCATTGGCGCCAGAAAGATCCCGGCAGCGAGGTAAGAGGTCGATACCCAGAAAATTGCGAGCTGCAAGTGCCAGGTGCGAGCAATGTTGAATGGCAAGAGACGCGCAAGGTCGATTCCGAAGAAGTTGGAGATCTCCGCGCGATAGTGCTGGGAAGCGCCCCCTGCAAGTGTCTGCAGCACAAAGAGCAGCCCCATGACGAGAAAGAACCAAGCACAAGCCCGTTGTGCTGGCGTCAACAGAACCTGGTTCGGGGGACGAAATGAGACTGTCTGCTGTTCACGGCCATGCCAGCCTAAGAAGTTCCATCGCCCAAACGCGGCAAACAGCAGGCCAATTCCGCCGAGCAGTGCGATAAGCGACAACACACTCCAAACAATGGCATCGGCAGTCGCGCGATTCTCGACGAGTGGCTCTGGCGGCCAGTTGTTGGTGTAGGAGTATTGAAGACCTGGCCTTAAGGCCGCTGAAGCCCAAGCCGACCAACTGAAGAACGCGGTCAGTTGGCGAATTTGCTCGGGGTCCCGAATGGCGTTTGGCCGAAGGCCGTACCTAGTAGTTGGTTCTCCGAAGAACTCGCCATAATCGTTGCGCAGTTGCTCAAACGCGTGCGCCTGGGCGGGCGTATAAATCAACGTGTCGGTAGAAGGGTCGTAGCGATTGTTTTTGAAATCGGCAACCGTTTGCGGCTTGGCGCGGTCTGAGGATTGTCCTCCGTAAAACTCCATCACGCTGAGTGCCGCACGATGGAGGTAATCGGCGGTGAAATCCGGGCCCAGATACGCACCGTGCCCAAAGATCGAGCCGTACTCCATCAGACCGTTGCGTAGAAACACCGCCTGTCCAGCAAGGATGTCGCCGCGGGTGAACAAAACATGGCCCGAATCACCTATCACGCGTGCCGGAATCGGCGGTTCGCCTGTGTAGGTCCGATACGCCAACATTCCCATCACGGTGAAGCCGAAAATCATCACGATCGCGACTGCCTGAACCCAACCGCGCGAGACCAGTAACTGGCGTCTTGGTTCGAGAGCCATTGCTTCACGCTCTTCATCCGTGCTTATCTAATGCTGTTTGCTGCGCGTGGCCGCCCCAACTTGATAGTCGGGAATCTTACACCCAAGTGCGAGTTTAATAGGAGGGTACAACTGTCACCAGCCCTGTGACATTTGATCCATTTGCGAAATTTCGCATACGGCTGAGCATCGTAATGTCTGTCGATCGAACCCATTTGCATTCGAGAGGCCGGTCGATAAGGGTTGTTGATTTGGAGGTAAGCCGATGAGTGTACGGGACGAAAACTGCCATTCCGATGAACACCGCGCCAGTCTGACGAGACTCCCCCAGTTGGCGGAGCCGAAGATCCAGTTCAATGTGGCCAAAGAACTGGAGCAACTCCATCATGCGGGGGCCTGGGATCAGACCAGCGGCCGCAGTTCGAAGACCCTGGCAAAATATGCGGACTTCCGAATCGTGTTGGTTTCAATGAAGGCAAACACCCGCATGGATCAACACCGGGCCGAGGGCCGGATTTCGATTCAGTGTCTTGCAGGAAGGCTCCGTATACACCTTCCCAGTGCACAAAAAGCGGAGATGGCCGTTGGCGATTTATTAGTTCTCGATTGTGGCATTCCGCACGATGTGGAGGCCCTGGCGGAGAGCGCATTTCTGCTAACCATCTGCTGGCCAAATTCACATCTAGCAGAGACGAAGTAGGAAGGGGGCCTTTCTCCACCATCTGACGTCCGGGAATGACCACGTGACTAATGTGGTCGATGGAACGCACATCCAGGGAGGCCGAATGCCGGCCCAAATCGTACACCTCTCGATAAAACGGCGAGCGACCCCAGACTCGCAGCCGTGCTGGGAGGACTTTGACGTCCGCTGGCGTCCAGGCATGAACGTCATCTCGCCCTGATGGACATCGCCGCAAATCCTGTAACACGATCCGGAAAGGCGACGGCGCCGATCGTGTACGAATCGAATTGCCTGGAGGAGGTGTGCGGTTCCTGCGCCATGCTGATCAATGGAAAAGCCGCAATGGCGTGCTCACATTTGTTGCGAACGCCTGGGGAGACGGTCCGGCTTGAGCCTCTGTCCCGCTTTCCTGTGGTGCGTGATCTCGTGGCCGACCGAAGTGTTCTCTTTGAGAACCTGAAGCGAGTAAAGGCGTGGGTTCCGGTTGATGGGACCTATGATCTGGGACCCGGACCCCGTGTGACCCCTGAGGTGCAGGAGCAAGCTTATCCGCTTTCCCGTTGCATTTCATGCTGCTTGTGCCTGGAAGTATGTCTCCAGATGACAGAAGAAACGCGCTTCGTGGGGGCAGCCATTATCAATCAGGTTCGTCTCTTTAATCTGCATCCGACAGGGAGGGCACTGAAGCCGGAACGCCTGGAAGCGATGATGGGCGACGGCGGAATACACGAATGCAGCTATGCCCAGAATTGCGTTCGCATCTGCCCGAAGAGTATCCCCCTGACCACCTCAATTTCGATCGTTTATGGCCAGGTGATGAAGAAGGCGATACTCGATCTCTTTCAAAAGTGAGAGATCACCCGTATTCACGTCCCGTTCTGATTGCTGTGCTCCGCGTTTCGGAGTGCAGTCACATCTCCCACCATTTGGTCATCCTCAATAGCCAAAGAACTCGTCGGCGCGTATGTTGTCTTCCTCTACGCCTGCTTGCGACAAGGACTGACTCACCCCGGCCACCATTGCAGGTGGCCCTGCGATGAAGTAGTGAGCATGCAGAAACTCAGGCACATGCCGGCTTATCAGATCGGGCGAGAGACGAGTTGTTTCGCCTTTCCAAACATTCGAGTCCCCAGTCTCTGTCATCGTGGGCACAAAATGAAAGTGCTGGTTGAGCGAGCTCAAGTGGGCGAGCTGGTCGAGGAATGGTGTGTCCTTTGGCTGCCGGTTGGAGTAAAACAGGAACAATTCATGCGGCAGTTTCCTGTCGGTCGCATCGGCAATGATGCTCATGAATGGCGTGATGCCAATGCCGCCAGCCAACAGGATGGTTGGAAGCGATGCGTCCTTCTGCAAACAGAAAGAGCCCATCGGGCCCTTGAAATTCACGTATGACCCCAACGGAAGAGATGCCAGAACCCGTTTGAATGCGGTGTCACGCATGCGAGTGGCTATGATCAGCGTATCGGCGGATGGAGGATTTACCAGGGAGAATGTACGAGTATTGCCTTCGGCGTCCGTCTGTGGCGGATCCAGCAAGGTCACGTCGATGTATTGCCCGGCTCTGAAATGAAATCCGGCAGGTCGTCGGAAGTGAAAGGCCTTGGTACCGTCGGCGACATCTTCATGCCCAATCAAGTTCGCAATGTAAGCGGTGCTTTCCGTGATCATCTGAATTCCTCCCGAACCGGTTGAAGATGCACATTCCTGCAGGTGCTCACGGTATCTTTCCGCCGCGTAGAGGTACTGAACTCCGCTCATGGCCATCTACATCTAGCGCTATACTTAATGTGCGAGCGGCGGTTCTCAATGGGCTGTTCGTACCGGTTTCGATCACAGATGTTTATTGGCGTCTCTGAATATGCTGGAAACTGAGCTGTTTTCATTCCTGGAAAACACGACCGATGCGGTGTTCGTGGTGACAGGTCAAGGTGAGATTCGATCCTGGAACAAGTCAGCCGAAAAGCTATTCGGCTACGCCGCCGACGAGGCGACAGGGAAAACCTGTTTTGATCTCTTGCATGGTATCGGAGCCTTGGGCACGACTGTGTGTCATCAGAACTGCAGTGTGCTGGATTGCATCGGAAAAGAATCCGAAGTTCCGAATTTCGACCTGAACGTAAGCACCCGCTCTGGTGAACGCTTGTGGATCAATGTCTCGACTGTGATCTTCCACAACCGGCGGACTGGAGAGAGGTTGCTGGTTCATCTGGCACATGACATCACGGAACAGAAAAAGCAGGATGAAGTGGTGCGCCAGGTCCTGACGCTGTCGAAGGAGCTCAGCAGCTTGGGCGAGAGAATAGGCAAAATAGCGCCAGTCTCTCCACTGTCAACCCAAGAAATTGAGATCCTGAAGATGTTCGCAGCAGGAAACAGTCCCCAAAAGATCGCCAAGAAGCTTGGAATAAGTTCGCAAACTCTGCGCAATCACCTCCACCACATCAATCAGAAGCTCAGGACGCACAACCGCCTTGAGGCGGTTATGCACGCAATGCAGCGGAAGCTAATCTAGCGAAGCCGCCGTTCACCACAGGCCTTCTGAGCCGTGACTTTCAGCATGGTACTTGCTTCCTAGCGATCAGTACAAATGGTTCATTGTCCCTGTTTCGGCGTTGGCGGATAACTAAAACAGTTCAGCACCTTGTACGGAGCGGACTGTGATCAGGAAGTGTGCCAATCCCGACTGCGATGTCGAGTTTCGTTGTTCTGGCGAGGGACGGCTTTTTCCGTTCGAAATCAAGAACCCGACAGATCCCTGCTGCGATGTGCCTGCCGTGATCTGCGAAAAGAAACCTAAACTTGCCACCGTCTACTTCTGGCTCTGTAAACGGTGTTGCGGCCAATTCACTCTTCAATTCACAGTGAGCACGGGTTTAAGGCTCACGCCAGCATGCTCCGAGCAAGACTCTGATCGAAAAACGAACGTGCGGGCGAACGCGGCAGCAGGGCCTGAGAATTACGAACGAAGGTATGCATGATTGAACTGAAGCGGTCTGCCGGACGCACTCAAGCAAATCACCGTCTGCCAAAGGGACTGCGATACCAGTGACGTCGCCCGTGGCGGACTCAACCGCGGACAGGAGGAGAACCATGAAAAAGCAAGGTCGTTTGACGATTTCCATCTTGACATTTGGAGTCTTGGTACTTGGCGGTTGGGCGCTGCCCGCTTTGGGCCAAGGCGGAAACCCGCCGGCTAGCACGAAGGAAAGCGGGCAGACTTCAGGCCGGGGCGAAACTGCTGTGGAACAAACCGTCAAAGGCAGCGATACCTCGGTGGTTCAGGCGCTGATCGCGCTGGAGAACAAGTGGGCTGAGGAGGCAAAGAACGGAAATGCGGACGGAGTGGCTCGGCTGCTGGCGAATGACTTCGTCGAGACAGACGCCGACAGTTCCGTGCATAACCGGGAGCAAGCGTTGGCACTTATCAAGACAGGAAAGTGGGAGGCCAACCAGATCAGCGACCTGAAGGTTGCCGTGTATGGGAAGGCGGCTGTGGTGACAGGCACCTGGCTCGGAAAAGGAACGAGCAACGGTAAGCCCGTGGACGCCAGAGAGCGATGGACGGACACCTGGATAAGGATGCCGAATGGGAGATGGCAGTGCGTCGCTAGTCACTCATCGGCGATAAAGTAGCAGGACGCGATTTGGCCCAGGGGCCGGGAGGGTGGAGAGGCATTTGCGCGCCAAAATGCTGGTTAACCCATCGAGAAGCCGCCGCCCGGAAAACGAACTTGCGGGCGAATGCAGCCCTAAAGCCTAAGAGTTACGGACGGAGGTACTCATGATCAAACTGAAGCGAATCTACGAACCTGCGACGCCAGATGATGGCGTTCGTGTCCTGGTGGAACGCCTGTGGCCGCGCGGGGTAAAGAAGACTTCGGCTCACCTGGACGAATGGGCGAAGGAAGTGGCCCCGAAAGGCGTGCTGCGCAAATGGTTCCATTACGATCCCACGCGATGGGACGAATTCAGGCGCCGATATTTTCGCGAGCTAGATGAACACGAAGAGCGATGGAGGCCACTGTTGACATCAGCTTCTAAAGGACCAGTCACCCTGGTTTACAGCTCCCACGATCGCGAACATAACAACGCCGTAGCTCTGAAGGAGTACCTGGACCGCAGACGGCACAGGCGCTCTGGGCATGTGGGGAAAGCTGCGGCGTAACTGGGAATAGGCAAGGAGGCAAGAGATGCTGCGAGCCACGGACAGCCTCGAGCAGGAACACCGGACAATCGAGAAGATTGTCAGAGTGATTGGCGTGCTGGCGGACGAACTAGCAGAGAACCGCGAGATTGACGGTGACATTCTTCGGGATCTCTGCCGGTTTCTCCGGGTCTACGGGCACCAATGTCATCACGGCAAAGAAGAGAGTTCACTGTTCCCAATGCTGGAAAGCCATGGCGTACCGGAGGAAGGTTGTCCCCTGGGCGCGTTGCGGCATGAACACGAGCGGTCACGAGCCCTGACACAAGAGCTGGTGCAAGCTTCGGCGGAATATGCCACCAATCGGCATGATGGATCCTCCGCTTTGTCAGAAGTACTTCGCAACATCGCTCAGTTCTATCCAGCACACATCTGGAAGGAGGAGTACCTGCTCTTTCCGATGGCGAGGAAGGTGCTGTCGGAGGAGGACGATCAGCGTCTCCTCAAGGAATTTAAAAGCATCGAATCCGATATTTTCTCCTACGCACACGAGAGTTACGGGCAGCTAGCAACAGAACTCGAAGACCGTGTCGTAAAAGCTTCTCCGAAGATGAGAGCTAGGACTGGGCGTGTGGCGTGACCATGGTTCGCACGCTCAGGAGGAGATCCCGGATGAACATTCTGGAGGCGTTATCAGTTCGAATCCCGTGTACCGTATGTGAACGGTTTTATGAAGTACCTCTGAACGACATCCTGCTCTCCCATCAAATGCTGGAGCAAGGCTGCCCCGTGCCTGACGAAACGGAGTGTCCGCCACTATTTCAGACAAGGCTTATTCCACGCGAAGTGTTGCATGATTTTGTTAAAGCGTGGCAGCGACTTGAGGAGAGCGTCCACCGGGACAATGGCGAACTTGCGCTCAGTAATTGCAGAGAAAGAAATGGTCAGCGTGGCGGACCTGTTGCATCGGGCAGGACAGCGCTTCGTGGCGTGGAGAAGTGCAGCTGTAGACCTAGGCTCGTGGGACAGGCGAGGGATCGAGGCTTGGACCAGACACTAAGTGACACGTTCCCGTGCAGCGACGCTTTGTCCTCCATACCAAACCCTGCCGTGGAATCCGTGATCTGGCAGTCATCCCGGACGGACGAGTTGGTTGAGGGGGCAACATGAAAGGGTCAGGTTCGTTTATAGCGCCCGAACGAGTATTTGAGAAATTGCGCGCACTCTGTACGATGGCCAGCCTCCCGCCGATCCAGGCGGCGCTGCCGCCGCCGATCGTGCAGTTGCTCCAGACTGGCGCCTGCGACTTCGATCTGCCCGAGTCCTTCTACGACAACGACTATCCCGGCCACTACCAGCGCCAGCTCAAGCGGGTCAGCGTCACCGTCGTCTACTCTAACCCCAGAAAGAACGACAACGTCCTCTGCACGCTCACCCTGGTTAAGAACAAAGTGCGCATGAACACCAACCTCAACACCGGCGGCGGCGACCCCTACGCGGAAAGCCCCGATCCGCGAAAATAGCAGCGACGAAGCCAGTTGGGCGGTTTGGGCGTTATACGTCAAGTTGGCGTGCCGTCACCGGATGCTGGCCGACTTCACGGAGTAATCTCCCTCATGCCGGTTTCTGGCCAACTTCGTGTTGCGAGGCCATAGATCCACAAAAATTGGCTTTCCGGGGGTCTTCTTTTCTTGACGACAAATCGTCAATTCATGCAATGTGCTGTTTACGTCAAGTGAGGTTCTACTTCCGGGTGTCCGTGAATTCACCCGGGACGATCGCAGGACTCAATCCAGGTTCCACAAGGGTGCAGTCTTTCCGGCTATTTTAGCTTCCCGTACTCCGCTTTGGCATCTTTCAGGATAGGGATGTCCGGATCAGCATCTTTCCATAGCTTGAGGAAGTCTTGGTACGCCGCTTTAGCTTTGGCAGTATCGCCTTCCATCGCGTACGCGCGAGCCAGGGCGAGATGGGCCAGCGCGCCCCAGGGGAAGTTGGCCACCAGGCCGTAGTGGTCAATGAACTTCTGAAATTCGGCCGCTGCCGCATTGCCGTTGTGCAGCTTGAGATAGGCTTCTCCCCGCAAATAGACTGGGAGTAGGGTGCCTGTGTCCCCCAATTCCATCGGCGTGGTCACCTGCAATAATTCGATCGCTTGGTTTGGATCTTTGCGCTGCAAGGCGATGGCCGCTCTGATTGTAGGCAGCCGATACCTCTGTACAATCGTGTCCACGGGGTAGGTCTTGTCGAGTTCGTTCACCAGCTTCTCGGCCGCGGCCGTATCGCCCGCGCGGGCCAGAGCCAAGGCCGCGATTGCGAGGACGTCGCGGTTTGCGGCAAGTTTTACGGCTGCGCCAGCATCGGCACGTGCCTGCTCTCGATCACCGGCTTCGGCTTCGCGTAACGCTGCTTCGGCCTGATAGGCGGCGGAAAGTTCCTTGGCGTCGTTACGTTCGGCTGATTGCATGGCACGCCGCGTCAATGCGCGCGCGGAGTTAAATCGCCCATACCAGGCCTCGGTGTCCGATTGCGCTGCCAACAGCCGGTCCTCGATTCCCGCCTTGCCCATCGCCTCCGATAGAGTCTGTGCCGCGCGTGTGGCATCCCCGTTGACAAATGCCAATCGATAGCGGACCGAAAGCAGCCCCTCACTCTCCAGGTTCCGTTGCACGGCTTGTTGGGAGGCCGCCTCCGCCTCATCCAGCCGGTTAAGGTTGATGTAGGCGGCGATCAGGTCTTCATTGTTATTCGCACGATTTGGCTCGAGCCGCATACACTCGCGCGCGTTGTCCAACGATTTGTCCAGGTTACCCAGGGTTTTGTAGATTTCTGCCAGGTGCACGTAAAGGGAGTAGTCCCGCGGGTATGTCTGTTGCCAAAGGGCGTACACCGGTATTGCTTTCTCCAGCTCGCCGGTCGCGGTCCAGTAGTAGCTCGCCTCGATGAAAAACCGCTCGCGCTCGCTCACTTTGTCGCGCAGCTCGTAGGCCTTCCGTGAATACGCGGCCTCTAGATTCGGCTGCTCGAGGCTCCCATTGGCCGCCAAGGCGCGGTACGCCATGGCGAAATTCGGATCGAGTTCGACAGCCCGCTTTAGGAAGGGCAGAGCGGCGGTTTCTCCCTTCGTATAAAACATCTTGCGTCCCAGGCTGTAGGCCTGCAGCGCTTCAAGCGACGGTGTAGTCGCCTGCTCCAGCGGCGTGTCGAACACTTGCAGGCTCTTGGCCGATTCGCCCAATTTCTCGCGCAGCTTGGTTGCTGCCTTGTCCAGCGCCGTCAGCACCTGTTCTTTGCCGGTGGCCCGGACTTGCTCCTCACCGAGGATATCTCCCGTATGGCAGTTGGTTGCGCGCAGCCCGAGGACATACTCGCTGCCAAGGCTTGCAATCGAACCATCCAGCACCGCTGCGCTGGCGGTCCTCTCGCAGAGATCGCGAGCAAGCTCCGGCGTAAGCCGCGCATCCGGCGACTGCCCCATCAGCCGCAAGACCTGCTGAACACGCTGATCCGAAATCAGGCTCAGAAAGGGCGACTGCTCCAGTTGCACGGCTAAGCCTTGCCGCAACGTCCCGTCAAAAACTGGGTCGCCCGTCGAATTGGCAAAGTCGGCGAGGACAATGGTGTCCTTATCGGTGAGTCTTGGTGTGCGATGTAAGTAGAAATTACCAGCAACCAAGAATGCCATCGCGGCAATAGCAAGAAGAGCCGCTTTCCAGACTGCTCTGGTTCCGGCTGCCGCTGGAACCGTGGCGACCGGGGTGACTGCATCCGAGTCCCGCTGCAGACGTTGCAAGTCAGCGCGCATGTCAGAGGCATGCTGGTAGCGCAGGTTGCAGTCCTTTTCCAATGCCTTGCCAATGATCCGTTCTAGATCGGCAGGCATATCGGGGTTGAGGCGCAAAGGGGAAACGGGAGTCCGATTGAGGATGGACTCGAGAATCACTCCTGTGCTTTCTCCGCGGAAGGGCAAGACCCCAGTTGCCATCTCGTACAGCACGACACCGAAGGAGAACAGGTCGGTGCGCGCGTCGAGTTCCCTGGCCCGGACCTGCTCCGGCGACATGTAGACTACCGTTCCCAACGCCGTTCCCTGATCGGTAAGAGCGGTCTCTACGGTCGACGCAGGAATGCCAATGCCATCGGACTTAAGAACTTTGGCCAGGCCGAAATCGAGAACCTTCGCGTGTCCACGCTGTGTGATGAAGATGTTTGGCGGCTTGATGTCACGATGTACGATACCAGCGGTATGCGCGGCGTCCAGTGCGTCGGCAATCTCGATGGACAGCGCGAGAAGCAGTTCCACTTCCAGAGGACGTCCCCCGATGCAGTGTTTCAAAGTCATCCCGTCCAGAAACTCCATGACGATGAATAACTGGCCATTGTGGTTGCCGATTTCGTAGACCGTACAGATGTTGGGATGGTTAAGTGCAGACGCAGCCCGGGCTTCAAGGCGGAAGCGTTCTAACGCTTGCTGGTCTTGGGCTAGATCCGCGGGCAGGAATTTCAGAGCGACAAAGCGGCCCAGGTCGGTGTCTTCCGCCTTGTACACCACCCCCATCCCGCCGCCGCCCAGCTTCTCGATTACCTGGTAATGCGAGACTCTCTGGCCGATGAAGGAGGGCGCACTCTCGTCCGCAACTTTGTTCTCGTTCGCAGCGAGCACCCGCGCGGCCACCTCCATGGCTGGACTCTCCAGGAAGCCACCAGCTTCTTGCTGCGCACTCAACAGCGACTGGACTTCGCGCTCCAGCGCCTCATCGCCGGCGCATGCTTGACGCAGAAACGTCTCGCGCTCCTCGGGCGGACGTTCCAGCACGGACTGCAACAGGCTATCGACTTGTCTCCACCGATCAGAGTCCATCGGTCGCTCCGCCCGCCAGTTCGCGGTAGAGCCAGGCTCTGGCCGTGCTCCAGTCGCGCATCACGGTGACCGCCGATACTTTGGGTACCTCAGCCGTTTCTTCCACACTGAGTCCGCCCAAAAAACGCATTTCGACAACCTGCACTTTGCGCGGATCGAGCTTTCCCAGCAGGTTCATGGCGTCATCGAGCGCCACCAGATCTGCGGCCCGTTCGCCGCCCACCATCGCTGTATGGTCCAAAGAAACATGTTGCACGCCACCCCCGCGTTTCAGGTTTCGGCGCCGCGCGTGGTCAACCAAAATGCGCCTCATCAGCTGGGCCGAAACGGCGAAAAAGTGGGCGCGATTCTGCCACTGCATGCTCTTGTAATCCACCAGTCGCATGCAGGCTTCGTTGACCAAGGCGGTGGTTTGCAGGCTATGACCGGGGCGCTCACCTTTCATGTAGCGTCGCGCCAGGCGGTGGAGTTCGTCATAAACGATGGGAGTCAGGCGGTCGAGAGCAGCTCGATCTCCATCACTCCAGGCCCGGAGAAACTCACTCACCTCGCCACCAGGTGGCGTTCCGGCCTCATCGTGCGGTGGTGTGGGTTTCCGCATTGCAACGACCTCAGGACCCTCGCCCGCTCATGCGGTCTCTTCACGAAAAGCAATGCCTGAATGATAGTTCTGTCCCGCCGTTTGCGCCTACTTATATGAGACCGATAAAAGCCGCCCGGCGCAACCCTTTGTCCGGGCGCATGAATGAGGAGGCAATATGAAGTCGAGAATATGCACGTGGATAGCAGGAATCAGCTTATTTGCTGCGCTGGCAACGCCAGCTTTGCTGGGCGCGCAGGAACCGTCAACCACACAGGCTTCACGCTCTGTTCGGTACACCATCACCGACCTGGGTACGCTGGAGGGCGGAACCTTTAGCCAGCCGTTCTTTATTAACAGGTATGGTCTCGTGAGTGGGTCCTCGAACCTACCGGACGGCAATCAGCACGCAGTCCTTTGGCTGGGGAAACTGAAGCTCGACATCGGCACGCCCGGACTTGGGGGACCGAACAGCATCGCGTTTGGCGACAACGACAGATTCCAGTCCGCCGGTGAAGCTGAAACCTCTACTCCGGATCCCAACGGTGAAGATTTTTGTGGATTCGGTACCCACCTCACCTGTTTACCTTTCCGGTGGCAGGACGGGGGAATGATTCAGCTCCCGACACTGGGTGGCAACAATGGCGCGGCAACGGCGATTAGCAATCGGGGAGAAGTGGCCGGATTTGCGGAGAACTCGATACCAGACCCAGGCTGCCCAGCTCCCCAGGTTCTCCACTTTAAGCCCGTCGTCTGGGAAAAAGGAGTGATTCACGAACTGCCGACGTATGGGGGCGATCCAGATGGCATCACCTACCTGATCAACGACAACGGCGAGGTTGTCGGCGGGTCGGGCACTTGTGCAACCTTCAACCCGAATTTCCTCAACAATCTTTTGCCGGTTCATGCCTTGCTCTGGGAAAAAGGCAAAGCGACTGATCTTGGCAATCTCGGCGGCCAAACCGGACAGGCGGGCGGAAACGTCGCCTATGGCATCAATAACAAAGGCCAGGTGGTGGGTAACTCGGACCTGCCAGGCGACACAACGTTTCACGCTTTTCTCTGGACCAAGAGAACTGGGATGCAGGATTTGGGCACACTCTCCGGGGACGTAGCGAGCCTCAGCATCAGCATTAACGATGCCGGCACGGTAGTTGGCGCGTCTCTGGACGCAAGCTTCAACCTGCGGGCGTTTCTGTGGGAGAAAGGGGTGATGACCGACCTCAACACCCTGATTGCGGGTGATTCTCCCCTGTATCTACTAACTGGTTGCTCCATCAATTCCCGCGGGGAGATCACTGGCTTGGGTCTGACCAGCACCGGCGAAACTCACACCTATCTGGCGAGCCCGACAGACGGTGTTGCGAGCAGCGAGAGCACTTCACAAGGCGTGATCAGCCCGAGGGTTCTGAGCGACGATGCCAGCAAGCTGCTTCAGCAACAACTGCCCTTCGGCCGATCCGGAGCCCGGTTCATGAGGCTGCAATAGTGACGTCGTCTTATCGCCAGTGTCCGAGGGCCAAGAAGTGATAGAAAGGTGGTGCGGTTGAGAGAGCAGGATACCTCCTGCTCTCTCTTTAGCATGTATCTCTCAGCTCGAGATCGAAAACTCATTCCCGAGAACTGATAACTAAGCGGCTCGGCGGATCGTCGGGAGTGCCAAGCCCCTCAACCCTGGCCGCGCACTCCAGAGACGAGCCTCGAGGAAGTGTTTCCGCATTTGAGACGATAATTCGACATAGCGGATCTGATGCTGCACGGGCTGAGCCAATCGTTCCGGATTGCTCCCAGGTGGCGGGCTAAAACGGGGAACTGTTCCGGGCCAGAAGTCCTGTTCGGGGAAGTCACTTTGACGGTACGTCGGCGTCCCTTCCTTGTGACCGGGACCTCCAAGATGATGGGTTGGGCGTTTCTCGTCCAGGTGGATTACTTCCGAGTTGTCCGTTTGATCGGCATAGGGGCGGCGGTCACCCACCGACCCCTGCCACACCACCGTGCGTACGGGTCCGTACACGGCGGTTCGAGTTGGTTACGCTAGCAGCCATCGATCAATGTCGGAAGTCCAAGCGATTTGAAGTAAGCATTGGAGAGCCCCACAGAGAGGGCTTTGGCCCGGGCCAGATACCAGGGGCCGAGTCCGCTGCCAGCCGTGTTGCTGGCCAGTCGTGGGCGAACCCCCAGTGCTAACAGAGCTGCTCGGCGACGGCGGGGTGTTTTCCATTGCCGCCACATAGCTGCTCGCAGTCGAAGCCGGACCCAGCGGGTCAGCTGAATCAGCACATAGGGCGTTTCGCAGAAACCGAAATAGCTGCGCCAACCTCGCATATACGAAGCTAGCTCCGCTATCGTCGTCTCCAGGCTGACGCCTTTCGCCCGAAGTGTGATTCCCCGAATTCGATGCTTAAAGCGCTCCAGAGCTTTCGGCGCAATGATGCGCTTGATCTCCGGACCAGCACTAAAGCTGAAGCCGAGAAGCTTCCGCTCCTGCGGTCGTGCCACTGCGCTCTTCGTCTCATTGACCTTGAGTTTGAG
>Ga0116111_1000245_pt1 | contig 46838 bp, 48 predicted proteins | sample June2015DPH_8_10_FD_89720 | JGI IMG/M metagenome (GOLD analysis project Ga0116111, IMG submission 89720) | Peatland microbial communities from SPRUCE experiment site at the Marcell Experimental Forest, Minnesota, USA - June2015DPH_8_100 | ecosystem: Environmental > Terrestrial > Soil > Wetlands... | reverse complement strand
TATTGATTTCGTCGATAAAAAGAACGCCTTTGTTCGCCTTGTGAATAGCTCCTGCCTCGACCCGGTCGTGCGCCGGCGTCTCAAGTCCTCCCGATTGAAACGGATCGTGTCGCACGTCGCCCAAAAGGGCCCCCGCGTGCGCTCCGGTTCCGTCGATATAGGGCGCGGTCTCTTTGCCATCGTTCATAACGAGGAGCTTTGGTATCAGCACGTCCTCACGGGGCGTAATGTAGCGCAGCGCGATGAAAAGCATAGCAGCGGCGATGATACCCATTATCGGTTGATTGATCGCAAAAGAGTAACCGACGATGGCGAAAACAATCACCATCGAAAGCATATTCCTGAACTGGATCTTCTTTTGTGCCTCCCGCTTGTGTGAGTCGACGATTTGCCGCCCTTTCCCTGCCGGCACGACGCGCACCTTAGGGCTGTTGCCATCCTCAGGATTGTGATATACGAGGATGTCCTGCAGCTCTTCTTTGGGGAGAAGTTCTGCCATGGCCCGGGCGAGCATAGACTTCCCCGTGCCTGGAGAGCCGATCAGCATGACGTGCCTTCGCTGCTTGGCCGCCTTTTTGATCACCTCTACGGCCTGTTCCTGTCCAATCACTTGGTCGACAAGCATTGGGGGCACGGCGATCTCATCGGTAACCGCTATGTCCATGCCACCAAGCAAAGCTGACGCTTTATGCTCAAGAGCTGGTGCTTCCGTGTCGGTGATGACTTCTTCCGCTTCTGACACCTTAAAAAAAACACTCCGTATGTACTTGTGGTTGGTAGTATCCCGTTGATTAATTAAATATTTTCTGCAAGGTAAGTCAATTCGGGCGCTTTATCTAAAAAGCACTGCCTTCAGTCTTTTTTTTGGGCTGTTATAGCCCTCACGGACCCTGCTTTAGGAATACATCTATAACGCGCGCAACGCGCTTTCCGGCACCCAGCGCGCTGATCACGGTTGCTGCTTTGTAGCAACATCTTCGGCGGCAACGACGTGTTGCAAAAAGGTGAGACAGTCATCGTCAATAAGGGTATTACGTCTGTCCCCCTATGGATTTCCGCACGTTCCGGGAGGAAGATTGTTGGGGGGTCCTGACCGATCACATCGATAAACGCTGCGTCGAGTGCAACTTGCTCCCGTTGACCTCGACGGGACCGTATGATCGATCTCGCCGACCCATGGGTTCAGAGTTTCTTGAGGGCCTGCACAAGCTTGCCGACCGTCTCCTGCGCGTCGCCGTAGAGCATCCGCGTGTTGTCCCGGTAGAAAAGGTCGTTCTCGATCCCTGCAAAGCCCTTTCCCTGCCCACGCTTTAGGACGATCACATTCTTTGCCTGTTCGACATCAAGGATTGGCATGCCGAAGAGCGGGCTGCCCTGCCGGTGCGCCGCCGGGTTTACGACATCATTGGCCCCGATGACAAGGACGACGTCAGTGCTGGGGAACTCAGGGTTCACCTCGTCACGGTCGAAGAGGTGGTCGTAGGCAACCCCTGCCTCGGCAAGCAGGACGTTCATGTGCCCGGGCATGCGCCCGGCAACCGGGTGGATCGCGAACTTCACCCGCACGCCCCTAAGCTCGAGCAGGTCGGTCAGCTCCTTCACTTTCTGCTGGGCTTGGGCGACTGCCATGCCGTAGCCGGGGACTATGATAACCCGGTCCGCATAGGCGAGCAGGACTGCAACGTCGTCGGCCTCGATCGCTTTCACGCTGCCTGATACCTGCGCCGCCTGCTCCTCCGTTGCGCCGAAGGCTCCGAAGAAGACGTTTATGAGCGAGCGGTTCATTGCCTTAGACATCTTGAGCGTGAGCAGCGAACCCGCAGCGCCGACAATAACGCCCGCTATGATCATCGCATAGTTAGGGGTGACAAACGAGAACCCGTCAAGCGCAACGGCCAGGCCGGTGAAGGCGTTGTACATCGAGATCACTACGGGCATGTCGGCCCCGCCAATCGGGAGCGTCATGAGGAGCCCGAACCCGAGAGCGAGAATAAAGAAGAGCGGGAGGGGCGCGTTTACGGAAAGCGGCATCGATGAGGGCTGTAGGATGACGAACACACCGGAAACGATGGCGAGGACAAGGACTGTTATGTTGACGATCTGCTGGCCCGTGAAGGTAACCGGCCGCGATGGCATCCAGCCCTGCAGCTTCAGGAACGCGATGAGGCTGCCTGAAAACGAGACAGCCCCGATCAGGCCGCCAACCACCGCAAGAGAGCTGGTGGGAGTGGTCGGGCCAAGGAGCGCGACTGCCGAGATCCCGGCTGCCGCGCCACCCCCCATCCCGTTGAAGAATGCAACCATCTGGGGCATGTTGGTCATCGCCACGCGCTTGGCCGCGATATAGCCGAAGCCGCCACCGATCGCGATCGCGATCGCGATCAGGCCGATGTTGGAGAGATTCGGGGTAAAGAACGTAACGAGCGTTGCGATCAGCATCGCAGCGCCGGCCCAGACGATCCCGCTCCGAGCCGTGAGCGGGTTGCTCATCCGCTGCAGCCCGACGATGAAGAAGAAGATCGTCGCAATGTATACGGGTTCGATGGCAACGGAGAAGTCAGCCACGTCACACCCCCTTGCCGGGCTTCTTTCCGCGACGGTCGAACATCTGGAGGATCCGTTCCGTGACAACATAACCGCCAGTCACGTTCGCTGCCCCGAGAACAACCGCCACGAACCCGATCACCTGCTCTGTGGGCGTAGTAGCAAGGCCGAGGGCTACCATCGCCCCAACGAGCACGATCCCGTGGATGAAGTTCGAGCCGCTCATCAGAGGCGTGTGTAGGATGGCGGGGACACGACTGATGGTAACGTAGCCGGTAAATGCCGCCAGCATTGCGATGTAAATAGCGATCCAGAACGCAGTGATCTCGGTCACAGCCTCTCTCCGCTGATGAGGTCAAGCGTTGGTTGATGCCGCACTTCGCCTGCGTTCACAAGGAGGCTTGCTGCCAGGATCTCGTCAGTGAACTCACGGGTGAGCGCCCCGTCCTCATTAACAAGGAGCGAGAGGAACGACTGGAGGTTCCTTGCGTACATCTGGCTTGCGTGAAACGCGACCCGGGCCGGGAGGTTCTGCGGGCCCACGATCGTGACACCGTGCTTTTTGACTGTCTCTCCACTTTGTGTCATTTCGCAGTTGCCGCCCGATTCAGCAGCAAGGTCGACGATGACGGCGCCCGGATGCATCGTCGAGACGGTTTCTTTCGTTATCAGGACCGGTGCCTTCCGGCCGGGGATGCTGGCAGTCGTGATAACGATGTCAGCCCGCGCCACCGCGGCAGAGACCATCTGCTGTTCCTGCACCTTCTCTTCCGGCGTGAGCTCGCGGGCATAGCCGCCCTTGCTTTCCGCGTTGATCTCAAGCTCAAGGAATTTCGCGCCGAGGCTCCGGACCTGTTCGCCCGCGGCACGCCGTACATCATATGCCTCGACCATGGCGCCAAGGCGCTTGGCTGTGGCGATCGCCGTGAGGCCGGCAACGCCCGCACCAAGGACGAGCACCGTTGCCGGCCGGATCGTGCCCGCGGCGGTTGTCAGCATCGGGAGGAATTTGGGGCAGTTGTATGCGCCGAGAATCGCTGCTGCGTACCCGCCGGCCGTTGCCTGAGAACTGAGTGCGTCCATGCTCTGGGCGCGGGTGATCCGCGGGACAAGCTCGAGGGCAAAGGCGGTGACCTTCTGGTCGCGCATCCGCGCAACGGTTGAAAGGTTGTTTGCCGCGTTCATGAACCCGACGACGATCGTGCCCGCTGCGAGCATCTCGACATCGGCTATGGTTGGGGGCTGTACGCACAACACGATTGTTGCACCGTCGAGCAGTTCGGCCCGATCGTGCGCGATCTTCGCACCGGCGGCTACATAGAGGTCGTCTGGGTAGAAAGCTCCCGCTCCAGCATCATGCTCGACCCGGACCTCGTACCCCGACTTCGTGAGTTTCCGGACCACCTCGGGCACGATCGCAACGCGCTGCTCACGCGGGGCCTGTTCCTTTACAACGGCGATCACGATACCCTTTATTTTCTGTGCAACGGTATGGGTGTTCATAATCCCCCCTTTCTGTCCGGCGTTTTCAATACGGAACAACCTTTTCACTCCATGGATATTCTGCAATGTATCCTACTAGTTGAACCTATAGTCTTTTTACCTTACGCACCAGGACGGCCACTCCGTGCCCAGATCGCGTCATCTCGTCCCCGGACATGCAGCTCTCCCCGTAGTCATCGCTCCAGGACCAGAAGCGAGAACCTCGTCCACGTCGCGGATTAACGGATCGGCTGCGGTCACGCTAGGCGCGAGGACATCGCCTTCCGGCGCGAAGGTATTGATTATCACGCGGCAGCCTTCTGGAATCAAAGGCCAGCCATAGAATTTCGGGCGCATCACGCCGCAGGCAGCATCAATCGAGAAGTGCGGGCTCGTGTCTCTGCCGCAGAAGATCTTGGGATAGGCCCCGCGCAGGCTGCTTTTTTCCGTCAATACGCTCATCGACGCACGACCACAAGTTGACCCGCTCTCGCTTTTTTGGCGACTTGTGGTGCATCTATCTTAACGGCGAATGTGGACAGTGCTATCTCTTTCTGTTGCACAATCCTAGGCATGCTGCTGCGGCCTCATTCACAAAAAACGATTAAACCGGAGTAAGCATTGCGAGGTACGGCCAAACCAGATAAACGCCTACCACGATGAGCATCAAGCCTGCGACGCGCTTAATCCAGATAGTCTTGGACGATTTGCCGACGAGTGATGATGACATCTTCGTCGAATACGCGATCCCCAGCATGGGAACCGCGAAGCCGAGCGAGTAAACGATGAGCAGCAGGCCGCCGGTCATGACGTCGCCCTTCGCAGCGACCCACGTGAGTATCGTGCCGAGCACCGGTCCCGTGCACGGGAGCCACACAATGCCGAGTGCGAGTCCCAACAGCAGCCCGCTCGCAATGCCTTCGGTCGGAATGTCATACGTTTTCTTTGAGACCCGATCGATGAGGCCTAGCCGCGGTGCATTATAAGGTAGATGGAGATCGAAGAGCATCCAGATCCCCATCGCAATGATGAAGAATATCGCCACTACGAAGAGATAATAACTATACGCCGTAAAAACGGCGCCAAAAGCCGATGCAACGAGTCCCATGCTCGTAAACGATATGCTGAGGCCCAGAACGATGGCGAGAGGCCGGTATCTGCCGCGATCCGTTGATGAGGCGACGATGGCCGGAAGCAAAGGTAACACGCAGGGAGAAAAAATGCTAATCAGTCCTGCTCCGAACGCGATGAGTGGGTTTACTTCCATATGCGCGCGTCCTTAGTACGTGCTGCGTGCGTCGTCAATGGCGCTTTTCACCGTGCTCGGGTCGAAGACACCTACGAAGATGGCGGCGGCCGCATCCTTCCGTAACACAACGGTTGTCGGGGTCGCGCTCACGCCATACGCTTTGCCGACGTTCTGTGACGTAGTGTTGTTGTCGATGTTGAAGTTTACAAACGTCACGTTCGTGCTGTTGTACTGCGATTGAAGACCCGCTATCAGCGGCCGTGTCTGCTCGCAAGCAGGGCAGTTGTTCTGCGTGATGAACAGTACGACTGTTCTGTTCTGCATCAAGTCACTAACCGCTTTAGGAGGCGTTATTCCGCTTTTAAACTCGTAGCCGCCTGATGAGATGCTCGCGCAACCGCTCATCCCAACGCACAGCAGGCATAACGCGGCAACAATCGCGACATAGCGCACACTAGACTTTAGATTCATCACTGACTCCCTCTACTGTTCTTTTGTACTAAAAAGCTTGCAATGACACATGCCGTGCTCTTTGAGTTCTTCTTCGTGGTAAACACACGGACAGATTATCTTTCGATCCTCCGAGGCGTCTCCCGTAATAATGCGACACGGGCAGTAACGCTTTCCGAATTTCTCCTGTCTGACAGCAAGACCCTTCGCTACCTCATCGACTCGCTCTTCGTCAGGATTGAGTTGAATTTCTTGTCTCTCTGCATACCTTTTGGCCCAACCTTTTATCTTCTTGGCCTGTTCGTCAACGTCCATTAGGTCACCGTACGTTACTACTGCTCCGAGAAACGCAAAAACTACTCGTACGTTATGTTATATTATTATTCCTCTTTGACGAGCGCGCCGCACTTTTTCGCATCTCATATCGCGCTCTAAATCAGAAAAAATGCTTACAGGTTGTTTTAATATTTGAGACGCGCAAATGCGACGATCTGTGTCTCATAAACGTTGATCCGCGCGGCGCCCTAACGATCGCATAGACTCTGATTGCGCATCTACCAAAAAAAGCGATCATTCGGAGGGTTAAGTTCAAAGCGGACCCCTCCCACTCTGAGAGCCCTTCAGCCGTCCCTTACTCCATCGAAACCTTCTCGAGCTGACTTGCTACGTTCCAAATGAGTGTTCGCGTGTGGAGCGGCATGTTCGGATCATTGCTTATGTCGTCGAGTATCGAAATCGCGTACGCTGCGCGAACAGCGTCGCCCTCCTCTCGATCGAGCAGCCTCGTTTTGGCCTCGTCGGCGGCGCGGCGGATATTTCTCGGCACCGAATCATCCCCGACGATACGGGCGAGAATATCGACGCTCTTTCTTATGATATCTTGTTTGTCCGGCATCGCGTTCACTCCGACGTCCAGCGCTGTGTTTGTGCGCGTCGTGCAAGCCTTAGTTCACACCCCTCTGATGATCCGCACAATATATAACGTTTTATCAATTGCCTGTTTAGAAGCAGAAATAACCGTTGACTGGCCGTCCACGAGTTTTTTGTAGCGGTGAAGCGGTCCCCATCGGGGTCGATCACCTCTTTGTGGTGTGCAGAAGCTGCACTGTCTGTAGCGTTATTAACGCTGTAGCGCTGCCTGTTTGGAGCAACCGTGAAATTATCAGACCCAACCTTACTTGAGTTCTCTCCACCCAGTATCTTTGCCCGCATCGGTGAATTGAACGTCTGCCTCGGTTTCGTCGCTCGGAGCGGCGCGATCTTGATCGCCCATGAAAAAGAAATAAAACAAGGCTCCGATGACAAAAAGAAGTGGAATTAGAGCGATGATGAGGTAGGGCGAAATGCTGCCGAAAACCTTGCCAAGGTCGATACCATTCCCAGCGCTGATCGGCGTTGTGCCGTTGGTGCTGTTCGTTGAGACCGTGGCCTGTTGCGGCGGCGGGCTAGTTGAAGGAAGCGACGGTTCAGCAGACGGAATCGTCGAGGGGACTAAAACATTAGGTATCTCGTTCTGAGCAATTGGAGCGTCTATCACAAGCGCGCATACCATCGCCGGGCTGTGTGGCGCGCCAGTGTCCTGTCCAAAAAACCACGCTTGGGACAAGCCTTGGTCGCGCGTCGCCTTCACCGGCGCGAGCGAACTAACGCTAGGACTTGCCAGAGCGTGAGTTGCAAGCGCCGTGGGCAGCAAAATCAGAAACACAGTCGCTCCGATAGCGCAGATACGCTTTAGTTGGGTCATATAGCGGCCACCGTAGCCTTCTCGCCTTCTAGTTCTCCGCGAGAGTATAAGAGTTTGCGCACGCATGCCCCAGCTTTGCGCGAGGCCAAGCAACAAGGGCCCGTCAGCTTCAGACCGTCAAATAGAGACGTTAAGCGGCGACGGGATTCGTGAAACTCCGCCTCAGCGTTCGTTGATCACTGTGGGGCACGGTCATGCCTGCGCTAAGAACCAGGGCCAGTCAAGCACGCGTCACTTGAGCCACGTCATCATCGCGCGGAGCTTTGCGCCCACCGTTTCTATTGGATGCTCCCTCTCTCGTCGCGTGAGTGCGTTAAACACGGGGCGGTTAGCTTGATTCTCAAGTATCCATTCGCGTGCGAACTCCCCTGTTTGAATATCCTTGAGCAGCCCCCTCATAGCGTCGCGTGTCGCATTGGTAATAATGCGCTCGCCTCTAGTTAGATCGCCGTATTCTGCCGTGTCACTGATTGAATGGCGCATCCATGAGAGCCCGCCTTCGTGGATAAGGTCGACGATGAGCTTCAATTCGTGCAGACACTCGAAATACGCGATTTCAGGCTTATAGCCTGCTTCGACAAGCGTTTCAAAGCCGGCTTTGATGAGCGCGGTGGTCCCTCCGCAGAGAACAGCTTGTTCCCCGAACAGGTCGGTCTCTGTTTCCTCCTGAAACGACGTCTCCAGCACGCCCGCTCGCGTGGCGCCGATGCCCTTGGCATACGCGAGCGCCGTCTGAAACGCGTTACCCGTGTAATCTTGGTACACGGCCACCAGTGCTGGAACGCCCTCCCCTTGGGTGTAGATGCGCCGTACGAGGTGGCCGGGACCTTTAGGCGCAACCATAACTACGTCCACGTATGCCGGGGGAACGATCTGGTTATAGTGAATGTTGAAGCCGTGCGAAAAAGACAGCACGTTTCCCTCTTGGAGCTGCGGTTCAATTTCCGCTGCATACACGGCCGCCTGGCGTTCGTCCGGCAGAAGCAGTTGCACGATGTCTCCGCGATTTGCCGCCTCTGCGACGTTGAGCACTTCAAAACCGTCTTTTAGTGCCTGATCCCACGATCTACCCTTGCGCAGACCGATGAGAACATCGAGTCCCGAGTCCTTGAGGTTCTGTGCTTGGGCGTGCCCTTGGCTGCCGTAACCGATGATTGCTATTTTCTTGTCGCTTAGATGTTTCAGGTCAGCGTCTTCGTTATAAAAGATTTGAACCATGTTCATCCCTCCATTTTCCATCAATCGTCTCTTAGTTTCTGAGCCGCATAAAAAAGCTTGTGGCCGAGCGTGTGCCGCCCACGGTGAGACCGCCAGGCAGCTTTGCCATCCATCGGGGGTGATGTCCCGCTGCGCCTTGGCGATTTTCGTCGCTCGGCGTCTCTTAGTCACAGCGCCCGCTCTAGTCTTTGCCGCTTTGTATCACCTTGGGTCCTCGCCCTAGAGCTAGCGTGCCCGTCCTTACGATCTCCTTGATGCCAAATTGCTTAAGCATACCAACGAGCGCTTCCAGTTTTCCCTCATCACCGGTTACCTCGATGATGAGGCTCTTGGGTGCCACGTCGACGATTCGCGCGCGGAAGATATTGACGATCTGCATAATCTCCGCTCGATTTGAGCTGTCGGCGGTGACTTTTATGAGGACGAGCTCTCGGTTCACGTACGACTCTTTGGTGAGATCGCTCACCTTGATGACCTCGATGAGCTTGTTGAGCTGCTTGGTGACTTGTTCGACCACGGTATCGTCGCCGGTCACAACGATGGTCATACGCGAAACGGCTTCGTTTTCGGTAACGCCGACGGTCAGGCTCTCGATGTTATAGCCTCGCCTGCTGAAAAGGCCGGCGGTTCGCGCGAGCACGCCGGGCTTATTTTGAACGAGGACAGATACGGTGTGTTTCATCCGCTACACCTTCCCGTTCTTTGCGTCGATTATTTCGTTAAGCGCCGCTCCTGCTGGGACCATAGGGAACACGCACTCCTCGGGTTCGATTCTGAAGTCGATGATAACGGGCTTTGGCACCGCAAGCGCCTCTTCGATGGCTGGCGCTACTTCGCTCGGCGAGTCCACACGTATTCCGTGAGCGCCGAACGCGTCGGCGAGCTTCACGAAGTTGATCTCGGAGAGCTTCGTCTCAGAGTACCGACGGTCGTAGAAGAGCTCTTGCCATTGCCTCACCATGCCCAGGTAGCCGTTATTGAAGATCGCGACCTTGACCTGAACGTCGTAGGCGACTGCTGTGGCAAGCTCTTGGCAGTTCATGGTGAAGCTCCCGTCTCCGGCAAGGTCAAAGACGGTCTCTTCGGGCCGACCGATCTTCGCTCCGATGGACGCGGGGAACCCGTAGCCCATCGTTCCCAAGCCTCCGGAAGAGATGAAGTTTCGCGGGTGGCGGTGGCTAAAGTATTGCGCAGCCCACATCTGATGTTGCCCGACTTCGGTGCATACGACTGCGTCTGGGCACAGTCTGCTTATCTCTCGCACGATGTACTGTGGCTTCAAGCCCGTCTCGCCGAATTCAAGCGGGTACTCGCGCTTCCATGTCTGCACCTTTTCCATCCACTCTTTTGTGCGCGTATCCTTGATAAGCGGGATCAGTTTTTGGAGCACCCGCTTCACGTCGCCGACGATCGGTATGTCGACTCTGACGTTCTTGCCGATCTCGGCCGGATCGATGTCGATGTGAATGATCTTCGCGTTGGGGGCGAAGCTCGCGATTTTGCCCGTTACGCGGTCGTCGAAGCGCGCCCCGATCGCGATGATCAGATCTGATTCGGTAACGGCGTAGTTCGCGTACTTTGTCCCGTGCATGCCGAGCATCCCCAGCGACAGTGGATGTTCAGCGGGCAACGTCCCCATGCCCATAAGCGTCATCGTCACCGGCGCCACGATAGTTTCGGCGAGCGCACGGACTTCTTCGGAAGCCCCGCTGATCTTGGCGCCGCCTCCGACGTAGATTACGGGGCGAAGAGCCTCGTTAATGGCCTTTGCTGCGCGCTTTATCTGACCGGGGTGTCCTTCGTAGGTCGGCTGATACCCGGGCAAGTGCACCTTTTTCGGATACTCAAACCGCGCACTCGTCGTCTGCACGTCTTTTGGGATATCGATCAAGACGGGACCTGGCCGACCGGTGGATGCGATGTGAAACGCCTCTTTTATCGTCTGTGGAATCTCGCTCGCTTCGTGAATCAGGTAGCTGTGCTTCGTGATCGGGAGTGTGATTCCCGTTATGTTGGCCTCTTGAAAGGCGTCGTTGCCGATGAGATCAGTGGTCACCTGACCCGTAAGCGCGACGAGGGGCACGCTATCCATGTAGGCGGTCGCGATCCCTGTGACGAGGTTCGTGGCGCCGGGACCGGACGTAGCCATGCACACACCTACTTTCCCGGTTGCTCGCGCGTAGCCATCCGCCGCGTGCGCGGCTGCTTGTTCGTGGCGCACGAGGTAGTGCGTAATGGCATCTTGGTTAAAGAGTTCGTCGTAGATGGGTATGACGACGCCTCCAGGGATGCCGAAAATCGTATCCACGTGTTCGAATTCGAGACTTTTCATAAGTGCCTTGGCACCAGTCAGGTTCATTGGATCTCACCTATCATTTCAACGTTAGTAGCCTGTTTACGCCCTCAACGACCGCTTCAACCGACGCTATGATGATGTCGGCGCGCGCGCCGCGCGCGGTGATGACGTGACCGTCTCGGCTGAGCTTCACCCACACCTCGACCAGTGCGTCAGTGCCGCCGGTGATGGCATCAACGTGGTACTCTTCGAGCGTTATATCCGCAAGCTTTCCTATCGCTTTTCTAAGCGCGTTTATCGCGGCGTCAACCGGCCCGAGACCGATGCCCGCTTCGACGACGTCGTGGCCGTCGACCGAGAGTTTGATTGATGATGTGGGGGTAACGATGTTTCCCGACACGACCGTCAGCTCTTGCAGCTTTATGCGCGCCTCGCGATTGATCTCGAGCACAGCGTCGGCAATGGCTTGTAGGTCGGCGTCGGTGACGCGTTTTCCCTTGTCGCCCAGCTCTTTGATGCGTTTCAGTATGTCGCTCAGTTGCGCATCGTCCGCGTAGAGACCGAGCTCTTGTAGCGCGAGGCGCACTGACGCGCTGCCCGCGTGTTTTCCGAGCACAATCCGTCGCTCTCGACCCACCATCTCGGGGGTGATCGGTTCGTACGTCCGTGTGTCTGCCAGCAGTCCGTGGGTGTGGATGCCTGACTCGTGCGTGAACGCGTTGTCTCCGACAATGGGTTTGTTCTGGGCAACGGGCACGCCCGTAAGCCTGCTCACGAGCCTCGAAATAGGGTAGAGCTCGGTCGTGTTGATGCGCGTCGTGTAGCCATACAGTGACTCGAGCGTCATCACGAGCTCTTCGAGGGACGCGTTTCCCGCACGTTCACCGAGACCGTTCACCGTCACGTGTGCCTGCGTCGCGCCCGCGCCTAGGGCCGCGATGGAATTCGCCGTGGCGAGGCCGAAATCGTCGTGGCAATGGATGCTTAGCGGCGCCATCGTCGCGAGGCCAGCAAACTGTGCGGCCGTGCGCTCCGGGATGAGTACACCAACGGTGTCGCAATAGCAGAGCCGTTGAGCCCCTGCGACGACGCCTTGACGGTAGAACTCGCGCAGAAAATCGCCGTCCGCTCGCGATGCGTCTTCGGCGCTCAGCTCCACTATGAGGCCGTGCTCGGTGGCGTACTCCGTCGTATCCACGGCCATGCGCAGCACGGCGTCTCGATCCTTGCGCAACTTTTTTTCGATGTGCAAATCCGACACGGGCACGACGAGGTGCACTGAGTCAACGTCGCATTCGAGGCAATAGTCGATATCTCCCCGAAGGGCGCGCGCGAAGCTGCATATCTCGGGGCGCAATCCTTCGTGGGCGACCGCTTTGATGGCGGTCCGCTCGCCTTCCGACGTGACCGCGGATCCCGCTTCGATAACGTCTACGCCGAGTTTGTCGAGGGCCTTAGCAATCCACAGTTTCTTCTCGGCAGTGAGCGACACACCAGGGGTTTGCTCTCCATCGCGCAGCGTCGTGTCGAAAAACTTGATATCGTTAAATAAAGCGATCCCTCACGGTAGTCACTTCCTTGCTGTAAAAGGAAGCCGTAACTATATAAAAGCTCTCACGCGCGCTAGTTTCGGCCCCGTTGAGCTCTTTCGAGCGTCAAAAGTAATCCGCAACGGTCTCGAGCATGCGGGCGATGAGTTCGGCGGCGTCGTCGAGATCTTCGAGGTTGAGCACCTCGACGGGGGTATGAAGGTACCGCGTGACGACACTGACGACGCCGGCAGGGATACCGGCCCGCGTGAGGTTGATCGCCGTGGCGTCTGTGGTGCCGCCGGAGCTGACGTCGCGCTGGTACGCGATCCGCGCCTTCTGAGCCGTCCCTTCGATCCAGCGAAGCACCGAGTCGGGCGTGATGAGGCCACGCCCAGCCCCGTCGACGACGGTGACCGAGGGGCCCTTGCCGAGCTCCAAGTGCGCCATCTTCTTTTCGATGCCTGGGTGGTCCCCGGCTATGTTGGTCTCCGTGGCGATGGCAACGTCGGGATTTAGCCCAAATGACGCCGTTTTGGCACCCTTCAAGCCGACCTCCTCTTGCGTCGAACCGACCGCGAATACGGTGGTCGTCGCCTTGGTGCGTTTCATAGCTTCGATCATCATAGCGCATCCGGCCCGATCATCGAGGGCTTTTCCCGTAACGAAGTTGCTCGAAAGCGGGGTAAATTGGCGATCGATCGTGATGGGCGTGCCAATTTGCACGCCGAGGCCTTCGACGTCCTCGGCACTCGCAGCACCAATGTCGATAAACATGTCCTTCATCGGGATTGGTTTTTTCTTTTCCTCCTCCTCGAGAATATGCGGTGGCTTCGAACCGATCACTCCTGGAATATCGCCTTTGGTTCCGTGGAGTCGCACGCGCTGGTTCAGCAGCGTTTGGTCGAACCAACCGCCGATACCGATGAAGTATATGAACCCATTTTCGTCAATGTACTTGGCGGAAAGGCCAACCTCATCCATGTGTGCAGAGAGCATTACGGAAGGTCCTTTTCCTGATTTTGTTGCGATCAGATTGCCGAACGCGTCAATCCTGATCTCATCGACGTAGGGTGTGAGTTCGTGCGTGAGTATGTCGCGGGAGCTCCCTTCGTGCCCGGAAACGCCGTGTGCATTTGACAGCCGCTCAAGCAAGTTCCGCAAACCGTCTAGCTTGTCTGACATCATTCTACAAGAGCGCATACTAGCATTAATAGGTTTCTTACGAAAAAGGGGCTTTAGCTAGCCTTCGTTGGGATGACTCTACGCGAGGTACGCGTTCAGCTCTGCCGGCTGACCCGTGGCTGCGTGGGAAGTTCTATAAAGGTGCTGTGAAAGATCGTGACTGGGGATCTCGGGGGGGGAGCGATGAGCAGTTGGTGACGAAACGGCAACGAGTAGGTGATGCAGGTCGGTGGGCCAAAAACCGTGCGTCTCGCGGCGAGGCGACGTACGAGTCGTACGGCAGTCTCTTTGAGCCGGGACGAAAGGACGACCTGCGGCGCACGCTCGCGGCAAAGGTGACAGAGGGGCTTAACGCGCCAGAGGCACCCGCCAGCGAACGCATACTTAGTATCGTTGATCAGAGTATCAGGGAACGTGAAGGGGGGTGGCACTTTTTGTTGTCACCCGAACGACTGCGCGCCGATCTTCGCGCGAACGATCATTCGTCGCGACACCTGTGCGCTGACTGTTCACTGCCGGGCTGTTGCTACTTTGACATCATCAGGCTGACGTCTGATGACGTGGAGCGCTTGCGCGTGCACCTTGAACTGTCGCTCGACGAGTTTGTTGTGCAGCACTGCGTATCGTACGTCGATGATCACGACCTTCGCTATACGTACGCGCTAAAAAAAGCTCGGCCGTGCGCGTTTCTCGGAGAGGACGGTCGATGCCGGGTCTATGCCGATCGACCCGCAGTCTGCGCGGAGTTCCCGTTCGTCGTCGATCATAAAACGCGCGACATAACAGAGATTCGACTGTTTCCCTTCTGCAACGTTCCGTTTAACGTGCTGAGGCTTGAAGTGAGGCGTCGCGCCCTCGAAGGCATTAGACAGACCAACAGTTCGACTATGCGAGAGTAGTTCGCGTGACGAGCTTGCACGTAAGAGTCGGGCGGTCTGGCCGCACATAGCAGCAAAATCGCTGGCGCGCGAGCAAGAGCGGGCCTGCCGGGATTTGAACCCGGGTTTGAGGCTCCGGAGGCCGCTGTGCTATCCAGACTATACTACAGGCCCGTGCAATACTAGTTGCGTTGGTAGGTATATAACTGATCTGATAGCTGCGTACGAGAAAAAAAGGTTTAAATGGGGTAGTTGCGCATTGGAGAACACACCAAATCAAATGCGGACGATCATTTGCAAAAGGAGTCTTGGATGAGTCGTAAAGTTTTGATGAACGGGGCGTATGTAGCGTGGGACCACGCAACGGTGCATATTAGCACGCACGCCCTCCACTACGGTACTGCTGTTTTTGAGGGCATAAGGGCCTATTACAACGACGGGAAGGGGCAGAGCTTCATCGTTCGACTGACGGAGCACGTCGAGCGATTGTATCGTAATATACGTGTGCTCAGGCTCACGCTGCCGCTCGCGAAGCAGGAATTCGCAGACGCTGTCATTGACGTCGTGCGTGAAAACGCGCTTAAAGAGGACGTATACATACGACCGATCGTGTACTGGGGGGCCGGCACCGTCGGCCTCTACCCGTATGGCAGGGCAAACGACTACGCGATCTATGTCGAACCGATGGGCAAGTACTTTGACGACATCGACGCGGGCCTAAAAGTGTGTGTGAGCTCATGGGCGCGTCTCTCAGACAACGCGCTCCCCCCGAGGGGCAAGTTCGCCGGCGCCTACGTCAACAGCGTGCTCGCAAAGGTCGAGGCGGTCCAAGACGGGTACGACGAGGCGATATTGCTCACCAAAGACGGCTTCGTGTCGGAAGGAAGCGGCGAGAACGTGTTTCTCGTGCGCAACGGCACCGTTCTCACACCACCTGTTTCGGATGACATTCTCGAGGGGATTACGCGAGACGCGATCATCACGCTCTGTGCGGATCGCAGTTACGATGTCCGTGAGCGGAGGATTGGCCGCTCGGAGCTCTACACCGCAGACGAACTGTTCTTTACCGGTACCGCGGGAGAAGTGGCCCCCATAACGAGCGTCGACGGGATCATCATCGGTGACGGTGGGGTAGGCACGATAACGCAGGAGCTCAAAGAGGCGTATTTCAACGCGGCACGCGGCAACGATCCGCGCTACACGCGGTGGCTCACGCCTGTCTTTTAGTCGCTTCTTGAAACAGCGACTCGTTTTTATGGGGAGCAGCGTGCGCGCTCTTGAAGTGATTAGCCACGTTCGACGGCGATGCGGCTCTTGCCGTAGCTGAGCCGCACGCCAATTGCGCGCAAGTACGCACACGAGTCGCCGGGGCAGTGGACGAGCACCTCGGCCAGATCTTCGGGCTTGTCTATGTCGGTGCTCATGTAAAACGAATCGAGGATCTTTAACGGAATGCCGCGCTGTTTGGCGATGGCCACGTGCTTCAGGAAGCTCACTTCGTAAAAATCGACCTTGAAGCGGGAGGGGTCGCGCATGAAGATCGCGTTGGTGCCGCCTCCGCGCCCCGGGACAAGCGTGACGCCCTCCGAGTACATCTCGCGCACGTGCCACTCTTGGATGAGCGGGATGTCGGACATCACAATGAGCGTCGGCTCGTGCACGTGCCTGATGTAGGCGTTTATGGCGGTGTTCAGGTCACGGCGGTTGAGCTCCACGTGCGCCCAGTCGCACTCGGGATCGAAGTCCTCGGTCGCTAGAATCGTCACGTCGATGCCCTTCAATCCGCGGAGCACGTCGCGCAGCATCGCCTTTGAAAAGGCCATGCGTTCTTCCGGGGAGAGAAAAGGCGCGAGCCGTGTCTTCGCTCCGCGCGTCTTAAACGGCACCACCGCTTTTGCCGCGTTCATCGTCGCCTCACCGCTGGCGTAAGCGTCCCCGTTATTTATATATTACCGCGGCCATGTAGTGGTAAAAATGGCCTCGCTTTTTATGTCGCTTGAGCACCTGAGCACCGCAGACATCATCAGTGCGCCCTTGGAGACGCTCGTGTTTACTCTTCCGGCACGCGTCACGTTCTCGCGCAACGTCTTTGTGCCGGTCACCAACATCTGTCGCAATGCGTGCGGCTACTGTGGGTTCCGGCGGGACATCGGCGACGCTGAGGCACAGCTGATGGCTCCTGCAGAGGTGGAGACCATGCTGCAGAAGGCTAAGGATGCGGATTGCACTGAGGCGCTGCTCACCTTTGGCGAACGTCCGTATGAGGTCGACGGTTTTGTCGAGAAGCTTCGGAGGCTCGGCTACGAGAGCTTTCTTGACTATCTTTATGACCTCTGCACGATGGCAATTCGCGTCGGACTGCTTCCGCACAGCAATCCGGGCATTCTCACCTTTGACGAGCTCGAGCGGCTAAAAGCCGTAAACGCGAGCATGGGACTGATGCTTGAGACGACGGCCTCCGTTGACGCGCACGAGGGCTGTGCGGGCAAAGATCCCGAACTTCGACTCTGGACCATTGAGGATGCCGGCAAGCTCCACATTCCGTTTACCACAGGTCTCCTCATAGGCATAGGAGAAGGTTGGGGCGATCGCATCCGCTCGCTAGAACTTCTCGCGGAGCTACAGCACAGATACCGGCACCTCCAGGAGGTCATCATCCAGCCGTTCGTGCCGAAGCCGGGCACGCGGATGGCCGACGTTCCTAGTCCGAGTCGCGAGGTCCTCCTCCGCACGGTCGCGCTGGCGCGTCATCTCCTCCCCGATGATGTCGCGGTTCAAGTGCCGCCCAACCTCACCGAGGTGGCCCCGCTTCTCGGCGTCGGGGCGTCCGACCTGGGCGGGATTTCGACCGTGACGGTCGACTACATTAATCCGGAGCACGCTTGGCCGGATCTGGCGGACCTCGGCATTGCGCTGACCGAGCGGTTGCCGATCTACCCGCAGTACGTGCGTGCCGGTTGGTACAGTGAGGTGCTCGCTCCGCTCATCGGGGCGCTGGCTGACGAGCGCGGGTTCCGACGAAAAACGACAGGCGAGACAAGGGGCGGGTGACGCTATGGATATCGTTCATATTGGTAAAGCAAAAACCGTGTACCGCACCGAGGACGCCGAGGAGTACATCATCGAGTTTCGCGATGACATAACGGCTTTCAACGGGAAACGGAAACGGACCGTGCCTCAGAAGGGCTACTTCAACGCGAGAATTTCCGCACGACTCTTTCAGCTTTTAGAGCAGCGAGGGATCGCTACGCACTACAAAGGGATGGTGGACGATACGCGGATGCTCGTAAAGGCGGTGGACATTATACCGCTCGAAATTATCGCTCGAAACATCGCTGCGGGATCACTCGTGCGCAAGTATCCCTTCAAGGAAGGGCAGAAGTTTATCCCTCCCGTGCTCGTTATCGACTTCAAGTCTGATGCGTATGGCGATCCGATGCTCAACGATGACCTCATACGCGCGTTACGCCTCGCTACCGAGAAGGAGCTGGTGACCATTCGTGAGCTGACGCTACGCGTGAACACGATCTTGAAGGACCATTTAAATCGGCGAGGGTTGCTGCTTCCCGACTTTAAGCTGGAGTTTGGAAAGGGAAGCGACGGGAAGATCCTCGTTGCCGACGAGATAAGCTGCGATACCTGTCGCCTGTGGCTGAAGGACTCGGGGGAGTCGGTTGATAAGGACGTTTTCCGCTACGAGCGCGGCGATTTGATAACGGCGTACGAAGAAGCGGCCAAGCGGATACTAAGCTGACAAATCGAGTGTGAGCGCGCGACCGCTATTGCCGCGTTTGAATCGATGAGTGCCTTCGACGAGAGTGTAGAGCACGTGAGTCTATTTTGCGTATCTAGCGCACATGAAGCGGCTCGCCCTGGCAGTCAGTGAGTCGCTCGCCTAAGCAGGAGGCCCACGCGCCACAGCGCGGTGAATTGCGCGAGGATTGCGACAAGGAGCACTGCTGGTTCAGCCAATCCAACGAGCAGTCCTAAGGCAAGGATGATGAGCCGTTCGCTTCGTTCGGCGACCCCGGCGGTGCAATGAAATCCCATTCCTTCACCTTTCGCGCGAACGTAGCTCACGAGGAGGGAGCCCATGAGGGCGGCGCCGACGTAGATCCAGTTGACGCCAGCGATGCCAAGACCGAGTAACACGATGCAATCGACGTAGCGATCGGATATCGAGTCGAAGGTGGCGCCGAAGGTCGTTGCGGCGCGTCCGTTGCGCGCCACGGCGCCGTCGAGCATGTCGACAAAGCCGGTTACGAGGATAAGAACGCCGCCCGCCGCGAAGAACCCGAGGGCAAGAACGATTCCAGCGAAGACGCCGATCGCAAGGCCGGCGAGGGTAAGCATATTGGGGGTGACGCCGAGACCGACGAGGAGATTCGCCGGTCGTGAGAGAATCCTATCGACGGAGTCTTTGAGTCTGCTTAACACGGGTGTCTCTCCTGTGGCGTTCAACGACCTGCTTAGAGGAAATGGCGCATTCCCGTAATATAGTTGACGAATTGGTGCGACGCCGCCGCCGGATCAGCGATGGCGAAAGCCGAAACGCTGTGCCGCAAAAACTGCGCTCGCAAGCATCGTGCTCAGGGCAGCGTCGCAGGCGCCCCCGTCCGTCGCGAAAACTCAGTCTCTGCCAGCGGTCTGGGGGGGAGATGCGAACGGCCGATCCGGCGAACCCTGACAGCAGTTTCGGATCACCTAAATTTTATATATTAGGTTAGCCTAAACTATCATATAGAGAAAAATGTCCCAGAAGCGCGAACTGAGCTCCGCAGAAGAGGAGTATCTAGAAGCAATTTACACGAAGCAGGAAAGCAAAGCACGAGTCGCCACCACGCACGATTTGGCGGCCTGCCTCGGCGTGCGAGACGCGAGCGTTACCGAGATGCTCAAGAAACTGAGCGAAAAGGGGCTCGTAGACTATAAGCCCTACCGAGGGGCAACGCTCACCGAGACCGGATGTGCGATCGCCACCAAGGTAAAGCGCAAGCACCGGCTGCTTGAGCGCTTCCTAGTGGATATCTGCGGGATCGACACGCGCGAGTCGCACAAGCAGGCGTGCGAGATCGAGCACGTCATCTCAGACAAGGCAATCGATAACCTCTCCGCCCAGTTGGGCCACCCGTCGACGTGCCCCGGCGGAAGCGCGATACCCGAGAGCAGCAGCGAGGACGAGACACCGGTTTCAAAGCTGTCTGAGGTGGGAAAAGGCGCGTATACGATACGTTTTCTGACCTCGAAGGAACCGGAGACGATCAGCCGGCTGTGCTCGCTCGGCCTCATCCCCGGGCTCACTGTGCGCGTCCTGCGCTCGATCGCAAAGGGCCCCCTGGTCATCGAGACGAAGGATACGCAAATCGCGCTCGGCAGGGACGTCGCAGAGTCCCTTATCGTAAGTCCGGAAGAGCCGGAAGCAGAAGGGCGAAGAACTCGAAGACGGAGAGGCGCACCCTCTACAGCGACCCCAGGCTAGCCCGTATCAACCTCCTGATGCGCGACGCTGCTGTAAAAGGAGCGGAGCGGATCGCTTACCACGCACATGCGCGAAACGACTTCAAAAAAGAAGGACACCGCACCAAAGGGTATCGCGCTGATGGGAAACCCCTCGGCGGGGAAAAGCGCGATGTTCAGCCAGATGACGGGAGTCAACGTCATCGTTTCCAACATCCCGCAATCAACGGTGATGGTGCAGAAGGGGCTGTCGCACCTTGACGAGCACACCGTCATGGTGTATGATCTGCCCGGCGTCTATTCCATCACCGCGGTTACCGAAGACGAAGCGGCGACGAAGGACTTCCTCCTGAGCAGCCCATTGGAAGCCGTCATCGACATCGTTGACGCCACGCGGCTCGAACGAAACCTGTATCTGACGCTGCAGCTCCTCGAACTCGGCCTCCCGGTCGTCGTTGCCCTCAACCAGGTCGATCTGCTCAAGACGCTCAACCTTGACATCGACGTCGCTGCCCTCGAACGAGAGCTCGGGGTGCAGGTCGTGCCGACCATCGCGACGCAGGGAGAAGGGGTGCACGACGTGCTCGAAACGGCGTTTCACTACGCCGACCAGCCTTCGAGAAGGACGCATCGGCAGGTGAACTATGACGATCACGTCGAACGCGCCGTGGCGGCGATCATCCCCATGCTTCCCGAAACGAGCATCCCAAAACGGGGGTTTGCGGTGCGGCTCCTCGCGGGCGACAAGGACTTTGAGTCGCGCGTGGATGAGCACACGCTCGAGCTCGTCAGAACGTTTCGGGGTGAGGTAGAGCGGGCCCACGGTGAGGACGTCGCCGTTACCATCGCCCGCGGACAACACTCGACGGCTGACCTCATCGCGAGCGCCGTGCTCGTCAGGAAAGTCCACAAACCAACGATCGGCGAGAGGTTTGGCGAGATTTCGACGCGTCCGCGCACGGGGTACCCCTTGCTCGTCGCGCTCGTCGGCGGCATGTTAGCCATTATCTTCTACGTGGGCGGCTATCTAAACAGCCTGATCGCCACGTTCTTCGAGGGAATCGTCTTCCCACCGCTCTACGCGGTTGTCGACGCGCAGGTTGCCAATCCGTTCATCACGTCCGCCGTCCACTCCACGCTGCTCGCCTTAGCGGCGGTGCTTGCCATTGCCATCCCTTACATCCTGATCTTCTTCATCTTCCTCGCGATCCTTGAAGACGTCGGCTACCTTCCGCGAGTAGCGCTGTTGCTCGACCGGCAAGCGCACGTCATCGGCCTGCACGGCCGGTCCATCATCCCGATGCTGTTTGGCTACGGCTGCAGCGTGCCAGCGATTATGGCGACGCGGGCCCTTCCCACGAGAAAGGAGCGGATCATCACCACCGCGCTCATCACGCTCATTCCGTGCTCGGCGCGCACGGCGATCATCCTCGGCGTGGCGGCGACCTACGCGGGAGTCCAGTACGCGCTCGCCATTTACCTCATCTCATTCGTGCTTATCATCGCGTCAGGTAGGCTGCTGAGAGCAACGGTGCCAGGAAGGACGGCGGGGCTCGTACTTGAAATACCGCTCATACGGAGGCCGGCGCTCGTTCCGATCCTGAAGAAGACGTGGCTACGGATGAGGGAGTTTCTTTACATCGCCGTGCCCCTGCTCATCGTAGGGAGTATCGTGTTCGGATGGCTGGATCTAACCGGCCTCAGTCGATTCATCGAGGCGCCGATGGCGCCGATCACTGTCGGTATTCTGGGGCTTCCCTCCTTCACGGCCATCTGCCTCATCTACGGGGTGCTGAGAAAGGAGATGGCCGTAGAAATGCTAGCCATCGCGTCGGGAACGTTCATATTTAGCACAGTGATGACACCAGTTCAAATATTTGTGTTCTGTCTCGTCGTCACCCTCTACGTTCCGTGCATTGCGACGTTTGGCGTCATAGCACGGGAGCTTAACGCGAGGTGGGCCGTGGGCATCTCGATCTTCACCATCGTTTTGGCGCTCATCGCTGGCGGGATTGCGTTTCGAGTGCTCACGTTCGCGCATTAGTGATGGTAAGCAGCTGGGGGCAAAACTTGTGGCTTTGACGTAAGGAACGTTTGAGTGAAAGGCCGCCATAGACTCAGCGTAGCGCCCCCTCAACACTGAATGAAACCGCATCGATCCAGGTAGACCAAATGTGAGAGGTTCATCGAGAGCGGAGTTTGTGGCCGTGGATACGCGTAACCCTTGAGCAGAGCACGTTTCCGACGCGGGCGGGGTACCTAACACGACAGCGCTAGAGCGGCTCGTGCTGATTTCCTCGCGCCCACCAAAAATGTTACTCTTGAGGTTATCGTCGTTTTCTTTGTCTAAAAGCAATGAGGAGGCTGGCAAGGGCGGAGATCGCGATCACCGCGGCGACGGCCACCCACGCGTAATCTGCTGGCGCCGCTTGGCTGCCTGCGAGCGTCAGCGGATATTGATCAGCTACGTACGGGCCGGGAAGGACGAGTGACGCTCGGGGGGTCTGTGAAAAATTGAACGCTTCGAGCATGTTACTTGTTGCCGCATCGCGCGCGATGAGCGGGGGCAGCGAGTAGTCCGTCTCGATGAACTTGAGGATCGAACTGAATTCCCCTTGAGTACGATCGACAAACCCTTCTTTTGCATACGGACTGATGACAAGGCACGGCACTCTGAACCCAAGACCAAGCGAATCGACCTGCGGTGGAGCGACGTGGTCGTAAAATCCACCCCAATCATCCCAAGTGACGAAAATGGCGGTCGAATTCCAGTACGGGCTTTGCATTACTGCATTGATCTCTGATATAACGGAGAGCTCTCCCACGGTAATGTTCTCTGGCGCCTCCTCAGTTTGGCCCGCTTTTGGCATCACCCAAGTCACGTTCGAGAGGGAGCCGTTTTTCAGATCGGTCAGGAACGCATCGTGCGGGGCGAGGTGCTGCATCCTCGAAGCGTTCGTCTTGAACGATTCGAATGCGGGGAGGGGATCGTGCCCGGTTGGCGTGGTGAAGGTTCCAGGTGTGCCGGAGTAGTACTTCCACGAGACGCCGTGGTCGTCGAGTTCGTCCATTATCGTCGGAAAGTTCAGAGAAGAGGCGGGGAACGAGTCGTTAGTAAGGTTGCCTGACTGGCCAGCGATCAGGTACAGGTGATTAGGCAGACTCGGGCCCATCATAGAGGAGAAGAAGTTGTCCATGAGGACGAACTTGGAGGCATAATCCCAGTAATAAGGAATATCTCGAGAATCGTAATAGCCCATGGTGTCGCAGGTGTTTACCGCGTACACGAAGCGGTCCATCTTCCCGTTATCGTACGCCTCGCGAGCGTCAAACTGGGAATTTCTGAGATTGGTAAGGCTTGAGGTCGTCAGGTGGAACGGGCTGATGGTCACGTTAGACCCATTCGTGGTCGGGAGCGCTATGCCCTCATTTAGTCCGTTTGCCCCGGGGTAGGTCCCAAAGTAATTATCGAAAGGATGGTTCTCTTGAAACAGCACGATGATGTGCTGGATAGGAGTGGTATTCGCAGCGGCGGTTTGAGCAGCTGCGCTTTGAGGGCTGCTGACACTTGCGCTTTGCGCAAAAACGCTCTTTGCGGGCAGTAGCAGAACGAGAGTGATTGCGACCAAGGCACATCTCTCGACGCTTGATCGCGCCCACCGGAATGTCATTGCATAGATATTCGAGCAGCCACATTTAAAGATGTCGTCCCTGCCCGTCTCATGAAATATCCTGTAAAGCTCAGAGAGCGCCTAGCTCTGCCAACAGTGTAGCAGGGGCCCATTTCTTAGAAATGGCAAGTGCCATCCGGGATTGCGTCCGGATGCTCACCTTCGCACATTAGGGATGGTAGACGCAGCTTAGCATTTCAGCACCCATGCCTTTTTGTTGTGGCGGGTAACGTAAAGCTGTGAAGCCTACGTTCGATGATCTGCTCAAGTGGTGGGGCGCCGTCGCTTTGGTGCTTATTGTGCTCAGAATATACGGATTGCTCTAAAATTCCTGATGAATCGAAGAACGGCGCCAGGTGCGTCAAGATCGATCAGATTCAAACTCGTAAGCATCCATAGCTAAGTCGCCCCGGTACCAGCTGTGGTGTAGGATCGTGCCGCGCGCGTGTCTCCTGCCGCCCCGAACACTACAAGAAGCGGCATGAAGTGATCGGGGCACGGGTGGGCACGTTCAGCGTAAGGGCCCCGCTCCAGATACTTTACAAGGCTTAAGCGGTCGCCCCGCGTCACCGCGTCGGTCAGCCAGCCGCTGAATTCGTAGGCCCAATCATCAGTGGCGGCACCTTCGCCCAGCGATGCCGCCGCGTAACCAAGTGGGTGGACCGCTCCACCGCTGCCGAGTATAAGAACACCGTCATCCCGCAGCGATGAGATTGCTGCACCAAGCGCGACGTGCTGCGCGGGGTCGAAGTGGCGCTGGATCGAGAGCTGCACGACGGGGACGTCCGCGCTGGGAAACATGAGCATGAGCGGCACCCACGCGCCGTGGTCAAGGCCCCGATGGCGGTCAAGGTCGCAGCTTAAGCCAGCGCCGTGCACAAGATCAGCCACCCGCCCGCCAAGGTCTGGTGAACCCGGTGCGTCATAGCGTAACCGGTAGAGTTCAGAGGGGAACCCGTAAAAATCATGGATCGTTTCGGGCGCTTCTACGGCGTTAACAGCAGGTCGGGACGTATTCCAGTGGGCAGATACGCGCAGAATCGCGTGAACGTTCCGGTATCGGTCGCCGAGCGTGGCCAAGAACTGTCGCGCCGGGACGTTTTCGAGGGGCAGAGTGGGGGCGCCGTGCGATACAAATATGGTAGGCAGTGCGTCTGCAGACACGAAGCTTCTTTAAATAATGCTGCACTAACGATCAAGCTGATATCGACAGACCTTCTGGCACTGCGGACCCTCTAATGTGGCCTCTTTCCTTGAGCACGTGTAGCGGTGCCGTCAAATTTCGCTATTTATCCAATTGAGGTGTTCTCACATAAGGCCCAGCTGTCGCATTAGCCCGACCAAATCATAGAAAAGTTTCTCTTCGACGATCTCGCCCTTCTCATTCCAGTGGGCGACCGTGCAAAACTCGACTTGAAATTTCTTGTTTGTGGGTTGAATAGTTGTCCCGTCAGGGCCTGCCATGGGGCCAGTCATCGTGCCGGTGAAATTGGCAATCGAACACGTCCAGTCGCTCTCGCCAAAGAGCACCAGATATGGGCGGTTCCCCACACGGTTGTCGGGAAAGGTCTTGAAGAATTGCTCCGCTTCTTCTTGGTGCGCCTCTAGTCCTCTAGTCGGTTCGGGTTGCCCTGGCCAGTACACGGCGACTTCTTCGTGGTGCCGTTTGTTGAACGTGTCCCAGTCCTGGCTGTTCCAAGAATCATCCAACGTTATCATCAATTGCTTGTTTTCCTCAACACTCATTTAAAGCCCCTCCAAAAACCGGAGTTGTTTCAGGGTGGGAAGGAGTGGCATCCCAATACCCATAAGCGTTTGCTGCCCTTTAGTGAACGTCTAGCAAGAGCGGCAGGATGAAGAAACGAGTTGATCAACCGGCACATTCTCAACTGTATGCGGCGAAAAAGTGGGGATGAGCCAATCCAGGACCTAAGTCGCTTTGTAATCTCCTCGGTTTGAACTTCCTTCGTTGTTGTGTCGTCGCGTTCTTGAGATGTGAACGGACAAACACCAACTCGAAGGTCAAGATAAGCGTTGATCACCGTTAAAACACGTCAAAAGAACAAGCTTTATTGTACGACACGCCAGCTTCTAGGATTAATTGGTGAGGCGTATGCCGAAGAGAGTATTCAATCGCGTATGGAACCCGTTACGGCAGCACCGAGGAAGTCGCACGCGCAATGGTACTGCTCTTAGAAAAAGAAGGGCTAGAAACACAGCTACTCGATCTTAGACATACGAAGCAAAAGGAATGGCCCGCATTAGCGTCGTTCGATGGCATCCTCGTCGGCTCGTGGATTAAGATGTTTCGATGGGTTGGAGAGGCAACGACTTTTTTCAAAAAGCACGCGGACGAGCTCAAAGCGCTCAAAGCGAAGGGACTGGTGGTAGGCGTTTTTGTGAGCTGTGGATCCGCGTCAACGCCTGAAGGTCACGCGGAGGCGAAGGACAGGTACGTAGAGAAGGTCTTGACCGATCTCGGAATCAAAGCAGAAGTGGATATATATGACGCATTTGGCGGAGTTTTAGACCTCTCCTCCTCGGCGCCAATGGGCTTTCTCGACAAGCGAATGCTCGGTATGGCGGCAAAACAGATGGTCAAAGATACGGGCATCGATCTGAAGGAAGGCGCTCGGAACGATCTGCGAGATTGGGACCAAATTCAGATGTTTATAGAACATTTCGCCAAGTTGCTGAAAGCAGGAGATGGCGCGAATTGACGAATCGGGTTGCCGCAACCGATAGTCCGAACGCCAACACAGCCGTGCCCGGGCTTGGATTCTGGTCGGCGGTCCTAACCGCGGTATTCGCCGCGGCGTTTTTCGCGGTCGGTATCGCGACCCCGGCGCGATCTATCCCTTATCCCTATGTAGCCTCATTCATCCCAACGATTATCTCTGGATGTATCCGGCATTTCTGCTAGCACCCACCTTCGTCGTGCTCGTGGCGTGCATCCACTCCTACGCGGCCGATGACAGGAAGGTATTCAGTCAGATCGCCCTCTCGTTCGCGGTGGTCTATGCGGCCGTGATCACTACAGACTACTTCATTCAATGGACCGTAGTAGAACCGAGTATCTTGGGTCGGGAGACGGCTGGTCTCGCTCTGTTCACGCAGTACAACCCTCACGGGCTCGTCGTTAGTCTCGGAAGTCTCGCGTACCTCATGATGAACGGGGCGTTCTTCTTCGCCGCCGCTGTTTTTGCCGGGGAAGGCTTGAGCGCGCTCTGCGATGGCTGTTCGTCGCGAGTTTTGTCGTGGTGGTCGGATCGTTTGTCGGCCTTTCTCTGCTGGGCTATGCCATTGTTACGTTTGAGGTGGCAGTCATCACGATAAACTGCATCGTGCTGGTCATCTCAGGCGTGTTGCTGAGCGTTGTGTTAAGGCGACCGGATGTCTTGGGCCCTAGCGCCTGACTATGGCGAAGCAGGTAATTCCAGCAGCGCGGCCGCAAAGCGCTTTACCTTCTCGGCGTACGCGCCGCTTTCCACGTCGTTAGCCGGAACGTCAAGCATGCCCGCCGACTTTTTTCCGGAAAGCGTTTCCATGCTTTCCAGCATCTTTGCGCCGCCCTCGCTGCTTGGGTTTCCGTGCGTACAAAAGAAGGCTACGCTGTTAAACCTGTCTTTGTTTTCTGCAAGATACGTTCTTATCGGGGTGGACATTCTGCCCGCCCACACAGGACTGCCGACGACCACCAGATCATACGATGCCGCGTCGTTCGTTGTCGGCGCGATTTTCGCGTGGGCTCGCATGAATGCCTGCATCGCCAACCTACCCATGCCCTTGTCTTTCGTGTCGGACACAATTGGTTCAACATCAGCGTTGAGGTTTTCAGCAAGCGCATCGGCGACCCTTTTCGTGGTTCCTGTCCGCGAGTAATAGGCTACGAGTACTTTCATCGCTGTGCGTTATACCGCACCCACATAATAGGCTTACCTACGAGGCACGACCAGTCGGCATCGACTGAGTAAGCGCCTGATTTCGCGACGCAATTCGAACGAATTAAATAGCGGGTGAAGAAATCTTCTCTTGCGTGGCACCCTGAAAGCGATCCCTCATCTTGTCGCGAAACTCGGCTCCCTCATCACCATTAACGGGAAATTTCTTAGTCGCGCGGTGACCGCTAACGCACAGCGCTCCTATGCGTGCGGTGCCTAGGCCCTCATTCGTATCATTCACGGTTGACATCATGATGACAGCGGCAATCATCCTGGCAGCTGGCAAGTCTCAACGCATGGGGCAAAACAAGCTCCTACTGCGCTTGAACGGTGGTACCTTACTAGACAACGTCTTGAACGCGATAGCCGCTGCTGGCATACACGAAAAGGTAGTCGTGGTGGGACATAACGCTGAGGAAGTAATCAAAGTCGTGACCGCGAGGCGAGACGCTCCGCGCATTGTGATAAACCAAGACTATGAGCAAGGGATGGCCTCGTCTTTTCAAATGGGGCTGCGGCTGCTCCGTTATGTTGACGCTGCATTCCTCGTTCTCGGAGACCAACCCATTCTCGACAAAAACCTGCTGGACATCATGGTGCACCAGCTCGCGGGCAACCGCGACACACTCATCGTGAGCCCAATATATGAAGGAAAGAAGGGGCATCCGGTGCTCTTTCGCAGCGATCTCTTTGGCGAAATACTCGGTTTAGACAAAAGCGAAACCATCCGATACGTCATTCGTCGGCACTCGGACAGGCTGCTCACCGTCGAGGCACCGGAATGGACCATCGTAGATATGGATACGCCACAGGATTATGCCCGCATCCGGGCCCTAATGAACCGCGGTGCGTGAATCGTGCGTGCTTAGCGATGCCTCGCGCTTCTCTTGTGCATGATGACTTCGGCGAGTATGCTTATCCCGATCTCCTCAGGCGTCTGAGCACCTATCGTCACGCCCACCGGCGCGTGAAGCATGGTGAGCGCCCCCGCGCCGATGCCGTCCCTGCGAAGCCGCAGCATTAGGTGTGCAACTTTTGTCTTGCTGCCGAGTAGGCCGATGTAGGCGGGTTTCTTCGCTGCCATGGTCTTTAACGCGATGTAATCGTGTTCGGGTTCTCCGTGAACAATGACGACGAAGTCATTGGGGTATACCTCAAGCTCACCCACCGAGCTGGCGAAATCGCCGGTGATGACGCGTTCGGCCGTCGGAAAGCGCTCCTCGGTGGCCCGCTCATCGTCATCATCGATGATGGTTACTCCGAACCCGACGATTTCGGCCAACTGTGCCAAAGGCGACGCGACGTGGCCCGATCCGACGATGATGAGCCGCGGATCCGGTTCTAAGGGGTCAACAAACACAATCATCTGACCGCCGCACATCAGGCCTGTTTCAATCGCCCCCTCTTTCTGATCGCTGGTCGTGTTGAACGTGACCGTTCGCCCCGTATGTTCTCCCAGGGCTCGTATAGACTCATCGACAAGCGCTCTTTCAAGCCCCCCACCACCGATCGTGCCGTAGGTCGCTCCGTTTTCTCGGACGATCATTTTCGTTCCCACCTCCCTCGGCCCTGAACCCTTCTTCTCGATGACGGTGCACAAGGCAATCCTCGTTCCCTTCTCCAATAGACGACGTGCCTCAGTCAGAATGTCCACATCCGAAGTCATTGCGTTCGCCCCACCTGAAGCGGCTTTTCTCCTGCGCTGTCTCTTTTCGCCAAACGCGCACTATGAATCTGCGATGAGTTCCTCAGGGCTGACGGGGGTATGTCGTATCCTAACGCCCGATACGTTCTCGATAGCCCGCACGACGGCGGGAGGCACACCGATCGTTGGCGCTTCGCCAACGCCCTTAGCTCTATGCGGGTACGACGACGGTTGCTCGACGATGCTGATCGAGAATTCCGGGATGTTCTCGGCGATCGGCAGGCCGGCGTCGAAGAGGTCTTTCGTAAGCAGTCTACCCTCTGCATCGTGCACCACCTCCTCGTACAGCACTTGGCCGATGCCCTGCACGGACCCGCCGACGATCTGCGCCTCTACCACTCCAGGGGTGAGCGCCCTGCCGACGTCATAGTGTGCGGCGCACTCCGTTACGGTCACCATGCCGAACTTGTCGACGCGCACCGTCGCGACGTTTGCGCCAAACGAGTTTACCTGCCCCGAATGTTTGTCAAAGACCTCGGCGTCATAACTGCCGTCGAGCAGCGCTTCCGCGGTGTAGGCTCCGCGCATGCGCTCTACTTGCGCCTTCACGTTTCGCGCCGCGGCGACCACGGCCGCGCCGCCGACGATAGCGCTCCGGCTTCCCCACGTTCCCACGCCGTGTTTGAGCGTGTCGCTGTCTCCGGTATTGAGAGTGATCGCGTCCGGAGCTACGCCGAGCTCCTCGCTCAGCAATCGCTTCACAAAGGCTGTGTGTGCTTGGCCGTGCTGGTTGCTGCCCAGCCACACGTCTATCGCGCCGTTTTGCACGCGTATCCTCGCGGACTCCCCCGGCGTGACGGCGGGCGTGAGTACGAAGAAGCTCAAGCCTGCCGTATCGCTTTGCGATTTTTCCCTGTACTTGAGTTCAGCTACCGCTCTCGTGAAGAAAGGACGCGATGCTTCAATCTCGAGGCCGAGCGGGGAGGTGAAGCGCTGTGTTGTGGTATTGATGAGGCGTACTTCGTCAGCTCCCATTCCGACCGCGTCGGCTAGCTCGTCCATCATCCGTTCCATGAAGAATGCGGCCTCAGGTCTCCCCGCACCTCGATAGGGCCCCTGTGGGGGCTTGTTGGTCATGACGGACGCCGCTCGCACGCGAGCCCTCTCGATTCCATAGGGCCCGGTTAGCTGCATCGCTATGAAAAAGGGAGAAAACGTGCCCGCTGTCCCCCCAAAGGCGCCCGCGTCTGTGGTCACTTCGGCGCGCAACGCCTCCACTGTGCCGTCTGTGCGGGCGAGCAGCTTCATCTTGCCTTCCACCCCCCTGCCCGGCTGACTTGCGGCGAGGTGCTCGCTCCGGCTCTCAATCCACTTTACAGGTCTGCGGTACGTCATGGCCGCGTACGCCGCCATCACGTACTCCGGATAGAGAGCGCTCTTCACCCCGAACGCGCCGCCGGTGTCTGCTTGAACCACCCTCACGTTCGAGCTCTCGAGCTTGAGGGTGTTGCACAGCCCACGCTTTATGCTGAACACCGCCTGGGTCGAGATGTACACCGTTAGTCGAGCACCGTCATAATCGGCGATAATCCCTCGCGGTTCGAGGGGATTGTTTGTTATCCTGTCGATCGTAAACGCTTCTTCCAGCACCACCGGGGACGACGGGTCATCAAAGTCAGCTCCGATCCACGACTGCTGTATGACGTTTGACCGAGTGCCGGCGTGGAGTGGGGAGGCCGAAAGGGCTTCTGCTATCGTGGTGACGGGCTTCAGCGGTTCATATTCAACGTCTATTTCGTCGAGCTTGTCCTCAGCGGCGTAACGATCGGCCGCAAACACCGCGGCGACAGGCTGGCCTACGTAGTTTACCGCGTCTGTCGCAAACACGGGGTGCAACACCGCCCGGTTCACGTCCCCTCGAGCGCCCTCTCCAAACCCCCCGACGAGTGCCTGCAGGTCGCCAGCGTTCATGCCACCCTTGACCGAGAGTACGTTCGCTCGTGCGTGGGGACTTCTCGCTACCGCCATGTGAAGCGTTCGCGGCAGCGTGATGTCATCCACGTATTTCCCTGCCCCTTTGACTAATGACTCGGGCGCGCTCATCGGGTCGCCCCCTCCGTCATAAGCTCCTTGGCGCGCTTGAGAGACTCGATAATGTTGCGATAGCCCGTGCACCTGCACAGGTTTCCGGACAGCTGTTTCTTTATCTCCTCTTCGTCCCAGTCCGTGTTCTGGCTGAGAAGCCAGTACGACGTCATGATCATTCCCGGCGTGCAAAAACCACATTGGAGCCCGTGCTTCTCCACAAAGGCTTTCTGTACGGGGTGGAGCGCGCCCTCTTTGGCTAGGCCCTCAATGGTGAGTATCTCTGAACCAGCTGCCTGGACCGCGAGCATCGCGCACGATTTGATCGCGATGCCGTCCACGAGGACCGTGCACGCGCCGCAGTTCGTCGTATCACAGCCAATATGCGTCCCCGTAAGTCCTAGTTCCTCTCTGAGGACGCTTACGAGCAGCCTTCGTGGCTCCACGTCCAGCTCAACGTCTACGCCATTCACCCTGAACTTCGTTCGCATGCGTTCCTCATCGTGCCATTGCCCCTTCATACGAGGCACCTACTGCGTCTCTCACAAGCTTGTGCAACACCCTGCGCCGGTATTCCTTAGATGCGGTGAGATCGCTCGACGGGTGCGACGCGTCGACGGCCAACCGCGCTACGTGATCCAGCACCGAATCCGACGGAACTTCCCCCAGAAGCGCGCGTTCGGCGTTCTCCGCCCTTAGAACCTTCGGACCTACCGCGGTCATCGCGATCCTGCTTTGGGCGATGGTGCCTTCAGCGGCAGCCGAAAGACACGATGCCGCTCCGGCAATAGAGAAACCGCCTGAACCCTTCCGTACTTTGCGATAAGCGCTCCCGAATCCAGCCCCCTGCACCGGGATCTCGACCTGGGTAAGGATCTCTTCACGGGTCAGAGCGGTGTCACCAGCGCCTACAAAGAACGAATCGGCGCCAATTCTTCTGGTTCCCCGTTTGCTCATCGCCACCATCGACGCGTTGAGGGCCAGCATTACCGCTGGCAGGTCATTTATCGGGTCGGCGTTGCACAGATTGCCGCCGATCGTTCCCCGGTTCCGCACCAGCGGGTCAGCGATCTGCTCCGCGGCTTCACGCAAAGCCGGCAATGACGATACGACCGTCTGGTCGTTCGCTACGGCCGCGAGCGTGGTTAACGCGCCGATCGCAAGCACGTGCCCCTCGTGACGGACGTAGCGCAGGTCTTTGATGCCGGTGATATCCACCAGAGCTTTTGGTGAGAGCGCCCGCAATTTCAGCGCGGGTAGCAAGCTCTGGCCGCCTGCCAGTACTTTGCACTCGGGGTTCCCTCCAAGAAGCTCCAAAGCTTCCCCGAGGCTTTTGGGTGCAAAATAATCGAAGCTTCTGGGATACATGGTGAAAATAACGAGCACTTCAAGATATAAACATCTCTCCCACTTCTTTCGTCTAAATTGTTTGTTCGATTGCTTTTTAAAGCATATCGTGCCGCGCGCGCCGCGCGCACGATGGCACGCCCTTTCGCCGTAACCCCCCGCACGACATCATTTCGCCGTTTCATCGCGCGTCGCGCGATGCGGTGGGGGGCGCAAACCCTTGCTGCGCGAGCGTTGGGGGATGTCCTGTCAGTCTCCTATCTGATTGTCACCCCCTTCAGCACTGCAAAGGCGGTCAAACGAGAGTAGCCCTCCGCGCGCTGACGGATTTGATGTATTGTAGGGGCGAAGTTAAAATAGTTGATCCGAGAACTGAGAAGCGGTGAAAGGAACCAATCTGGAATTTGAAGAGGGAGATAAGATCGTGCTGCACAACGGCTCACCCCTCTTGCCGACGTCCACGGATGGAGCAGCAGCAAAAGCTATCGACACGCCGACGCCCTCGGATGGAGCAGCAGCAAAAGCTATCGAAACGACGAAAACCGACGCGCAGGCGATTGAAGTATCTCATCTGGTCAAGCGATTCGGGGCCTTCACCGCCGTCAACGATATCAGTTTCTCGGTGGCGGTCGGGGAGACCTTCGGGTTTTTAGGCCCTAACGGGGCAGGCAAGACGACCACGATACGCATGCTCACCGGGATCTCACCTCCGACCTCAGGAATGGCGACCATATTTGGCCACGATATCGTGCGCGAGACCGTTGCCGCACGGCAATCCATGGGCATCGTCTCCGAGACCTCCAACGTATACACTGACCTGACCGGGTGGCAGAACATGATGCTCGCCGCGCAGCTCTATCGCGTTGGCAGAAGCGAGCGGGATAAGAAAGCGACCGAGCTTCTCAAGCGTTTTGAGCTACATGAACGGCGAGGTGACAAGGTGCACGGTTACTCCAAGGGCATGAAACGACGGTTGACCATCGCGATGGGCCTCGTTAACAGTCCGCGTCTGCTTTTCCTTGACGAACCGACCTCCGGGCTCGATGTGGAGAGCAACCTCATCATCCGCGACATGATCAGCGACCTTATCGCTGGAGGAGTCACCGTATTCCTGACGACCCACAACATCGAGGAGGCGAACGTCCTCTGCGACCGGGTGGCTATTATCGACAAGGGCCATATCGCCGCCATCGACGCGCCCGAACGGCTGAAAAAGACGATTCAAAGCGTCCAGTCTGTCGAGGTCGCCTTTTTGGACGGAAAATCGCCTGAGCGGCTTGATGAGCTGCGCAGCCTCCCGATGGTGAACGACGCTCGCAAGGAAGGTGACAAGTTCAAGCTCTTCACAGAGAACCCCACAGAGGTCATCGAAAGCGTGATGGCGTACGCGCAAACGCACCACACACGGGTGATAAGCATCACGACGCTCGGCCCGAGCCTTGAAGACGTCTTTGTCAAGTTGACCGGGCTACAGCACTCAGGTGGTGGGGTGACTGCCATCGATTAATCCTATGGGGTTCCAAGACCGCCTTTCCCGCGAACTCGTTGCCGCGTGGGCGATTGCGAAAAAAGACGTCCTCATCTATTACCTCAGGCCAGGCGTCATCGTCGGTGGGGTGCTCTTCCCGCTTTTTATGTTCCTCGCGTTCACGGCAGGGAAGCTCGCGACCCCCGTTGCGCTGGTTCCGGGACTCATCGGGATCACGACACTCTTTTCTGCCTCATCGATAGAACCGGTATCCGTCCCGATCGAACGGAGAATGGCGACCTTTGACCGGCTGCTCGCCGCTCCCATCTCCCTGAATGCGCTGGTGTTGGGCGAGAGCCTCAGCGGTCTTCTCTACAGCCTTCTTATTGCGGTGGTGGTGTTTGTCGCGGCGCTGATCATCCTGATGACGCCCATCACGAACATATTCCTCATTGTGCTGGGGATCCTGTTCAGTTCGCTGTGCTTTGCAACGCTCGGGACCCTCTTTGCGGCATATCCGACGGAGAACCCCGGCGACATCATCTCGATGGTGAACGTGATCAGGTTCCCTCTCATCTTCATCTCGGGCGTCTTCATCCCTATCGCGACACTACCCGCCGTCGGGCAGATGATCGCCTATATTTCGCCGCTCACGTACGCGAACGACCTCATCCAGGGCGGATACAACGGTAAAATGACGTTCCACCCGATTGTTGACGTCTTGATGCTCATCGTCTTCATCCTGATCTTCCAGTTGATTGCGAACTACCTATACAAGAGATTCAACGATTGAGCGCGTCGAGCGGAGAAGAGGACCGCGAATGGAGACCAGGATTCGGTGCGCCGTTCATAAGTCCAAACGTGACTGAGCGCTCTGGTTTTGGCGGGCGAAGCCGACTGCGAGTCCACCCAGTGCGTCGCCCGTGCGACGGGTGCGGCGAAGGCACGATCCGCAGACGTACTTCAACTGGTTCTGGGATGCTCGCGCATGCCGGTGGCGCATTCACGGCTTCAGAGTCGCTTTCCGGAGCAAAACCTGTTGGCGTGCTCGTAGTTACGACACGTGCAGAGTCACGTTAAGACGGCACACTGAGTTCTGGACCAAGCAACAGAACCCCCTGGCTGTTATGGGTGCACTGAGGTAGCGTTCAGGAGCTTATTAGGCCGTTAGAGTTATCGTCGAGTACCCGCAAACACTCGATCATCAGCAGCACGAAGTGCAGCCTGTTCCATTCTTCACTCTCCGGGATGGGCGGCACGAACCGTTGGCGATTGTTCGGAAGGCCACAGCGTGAAGCAAAAAGTCATCGAATTGAACGACGTCACCTGCATTCTCGGGAAGACCAACGTTGGTCTGTACGAAAATCACCTGATCGACACAGCAGCTACTGACACCCCACTCAATCTTGAGGCGATTCTCATCACGCACGGACACGCCGATCACTTCGGGTGGGCGAGCACGCTCCAGAGACGCACGGGGGCGATCGTGGTGGCTCCGAAAGAGGACGCGTTCCTGCTCGAAATTCCGGAGGTGAACGTTCGAGGTATGTTCAGCTGGGCGCGTCCACCGATCGAGATGACGACACGATTCTTCCTTGGGGAGGCGTGTACGGTCGATCGCTACACCGAAGGCTATCCGTTCGAAGGGACAATTGCCCCGTTGCTCTTGCCGGGTCACACGATGGGGCACACGGGCTATTTGTGCGACGGGGTGCTCTTTGCGGGAGACGCGTTATATTCGAAGGCGATCTGGGAACGACACAAGCTGCCGTATTCCATAGACGTCGAGCTCACGCGACGCTCGCTCAACGCAATAAAGAACGCCACGTTTGACTGGCTTGTTCCGGGCCACGGCCAGGTCATGTCAAACGATGAGAGTGCCGGCGAGATCGCGCTTCACTTAGAGCGGCTTGCAGAGATTGACGCTATGATTCTCCGGCTTTTGGAGCGTCCCCGATCAACGGAAGACCTCATCTACGCTGTGCTCAAGGAGCTTAACGTGCAGGACAACCTGGCCCAGTATTGGCTTTCCGTTACGACCATAAAAGGTCACTTAAGTGGACTCGTGAGCACCTATAAAGTTGCGTACGACATTACCGATCACCGGGTGTACTGGAAGGTGAACGAATGAGTGCGCCACTCTGTTCAAACGAACGCCTTGTCGGACCGGCGCATGGTGTTCGAATCTTTGTCGCTATTGCATCCTCCCGGTGCAAAAATCGACACGATGCGAGACGGAGGCTGGAATACGTGGCAGCCGAGCGGCGCCAGCCTGCGCGTGAACGTCGACTGCTGGCCGTTTTTCGAAACAATGCGAACGCTCGAGCTATACGTTGGCCAACACGTTCATTGCTCCGACACGACAACTGAACGAAACCGAAGGTTGATACTATGGATATGGCTAACTTTGGCGACTGCGTGCGCTTTGCTAATCAGCACATGATCTGTTCAGTCGCTACGTGTGATCGCGACCAGCCGCGCGTGCGGATGCTCGGGATGTGGTTTGCGGATGCACGGGGCTTCTATTTCTCTACGGTGAAGACGAAAAAGATATTTCGAGAGCTTACAGCAAATCAGAAGGCTGAAGTGTGCTTTTATGCCCCGCCAAAGGGCCCGCTTGGCCAGGAGGGCTCAACGGACATCGGAACAATGATGCGAGCGTCAGGCGACGTGCGTTTTCTTGACGATGCGAACCTCAAAGAACGCCTTCTTAATGAGCGGCCGTTCCTGCGTCCTCACGCCGACGATCAGGTCATATTCCGGGTCCAAAACGGAGAGGCGACGTTCTGGACGTCTGCAGACAGTGGGCGCGAATCCACCATTGAGCGAATCCGCTTTTGAAGCAGAACCTGCTCCCCCGCTACCTGCTCACGCTCTCACGATGCGTGTTATGGCGCAGAGCAGTCCACCGCTTTCTTGCGATAGCGGTTTTCCGTGTACAGCAAAGATTGTGCCTGCTCCGGCCAGTTCTTTATTTCCCTCTCTCAGTGCCAGCAGTACCCCTTACTGTTGACGACTGCCAGCGGCAGGGCACACATACGACCTGCACACGTTCGCTGGTGGGCTGTTTTTGGCTTTTTTTCTCCTCCCTTGTAGTGCCCTTGTTTCAGCCGTTCTTGTGCGTTTGCAGGATCGTCGCTTAGCTGACTGCGTGGTCCCGATGACACCGAATGCAACTGCGTACCCTGCAACCAATTCGCTTTCCTTCAGCAAAGGGTCAAAATCCATCCAAGGGATGAGATAAACACAGCGAAAAGACCAACACTTCCTAGTATGCCTAAGAACAGCGTGATCAAAGGCGCAATAATCTCTAAAACCATATTGTTTCACCTCTCTTCATTTAACCCTACCTTGCCCTTACAGGGCTCTCTTCCTTCTTTTTCCTTATATTACTTCTGTTTTTCGATTTGATTTCGTTTATAGAACCCTTTCTTTTTCTCCGCCTTGGCCCTTTACTGCATTTCAATCTCGCAGCAATATGCGTTCATACAATGTAATATTCTTCATCGGCATCTAAATAATGGTTAATCAATTAATACAACCATGAATTACCTTTCTGACATTATGCTATCGCGGATGCCATACATGCCGTCGATACGAGCTCTGAATTCGCCAGTTAGTGTTCAAGCAAATCACCAGTATGTAACTAACGTCAGCACAAGCTTTTGCAAGAAGTAAAAACGACCCACGAAATTCGCAAACCTGTGCAGTGACTTTGTTCTCTCAGTGGCACGCGTTGGTACTGTTGACGACTGCCAGCGACAGCGCACACATATGACCTGCACACGTTCGCCGGTGGGCTGTTTTTACCTTTTTTCTCCCCTGTAGTACCCTTATTTCTGCTGTTCTTGTGCGTCTGTAGGATCGTCGCTTAGGCTAGCGCGTCCTTCAAAGGGCATACGAAGAACATCGTAACGGGTGGGTGAACACAGTTAACAATTACTTAAAGCGTTTGACGAACCAGGAAAAGATATCCAAGACGCTATTCCAAAGGGAGAATGGCGCTGAAATGATTGAAAAAACAAAGGGGGGGGACAGCCTGTTTATAACAAACTACGAGGCATATACGCATCGTCCGGGCTTCGGAACTTTGTTAGATTTATCGTTGATATGCTGACTCCCCTGTAGTGCCCTTGTTTCAGCCGTTCTTGTGCGTTTGCAGGATCGTCGCTTAGCTGACTGCGTGGTCCCGATGACACCGAATGCAACTGCGTACCCTGCAACCAATTCGCTTTCCTTCAGCTGATAAGCTACATCGCTGCTAATATGGCTAATATAAGGGCGCCAGTGCTTCCGAACGCCAATAACCAAGCACCAAGAGCTAGTAATACGGGAACAAGAATCTCCAACATATCGCTTCACCTCCCTTGATTTAACCCTACCTTGCCCTTACAGGGCTCTCTTCCTTCTTTTTCCTTATATTACTTCTTTTTTTCGTTTTGATTTCGTTTAGAACCCTTACTTCTTCTTCTCCGCCTTGCCCTTTACTTCCTTGCCCTTCTTTTCCCTTTACTGCATCTCAATCGCAGCAATATCCATCAATACAATGTAATATTCTTCATCGGCATCTAAATAATGGCTAATCAATTAATACAACCATGAATTACCTTTCTGACATTATGCTATCTCATAGTAGATGCCATACATGCCGTCGATACGAGCTCTGAATTCGCCAGTTACTGTTCAAGCAAATCACCAGTATGTAACTAACGTCAGCACAAGCGTTTGCAAGAAGTAAAAACGACCCACGAAATTCGCAAACCTGTGACTTTGTTCTCTCAGTGGCACGCGTTGGTACTGTTGACGACTGCCGGCGGCAGGGCACACACATGACCTGCACACGTTCGCTGGCGGGCTGTTTTTGGCTTTTTCTGCCGCCTCGTAGCACTCTTGTTTCTGCCGTTCTTGTGCGTCTGCAGGATCGGGATTTAGACGGCAGTTGTCGGCTAAAGCCCACTGCTCTTAGGAACGCCACCGTTGGAGCATCGGGATTTAGACAGCAGTTGTGGCTAAATGAAAATGTAGAGCATTGTTAATAAGAAACTGCCGAGATAGTAAGTTAGTGTCCAGATAGCCTCTGTAACAGCTAAGAGCAAAAGATCAATACCAATTACACCAATCATATCGCTTCACCTCCCTTTATTTAACCCTGCTTGTCCTTAGACGAGCAGTTATGGAGCCAAAAGGCCGATCATTATTAGTACGAAACTGCCGATGTAGTAAGTTACTGTCCAGATAGCTTGAGCAGCGGGCAACACGTATTCTTTGATAACTGGGGGTACATGGGGTACAATAGCTGCTAGTGCGGGCATAGCGGTAGCTATTACGTCAATCATATCGTTTCACCTCCCTCGACTCAACCCTCCTTGTCCTTTAGGGTTCTTCTTTCTCTTCTCTTCTATTACTTCTTTTTTTCGATTTTGTTCTATATAGAACTCTTTCTTCTTTTTCTCCGTCTTGGCCCTTTACCTCCTTGCCCATACTGTAATCTTTCTTTTTCTCCGTCTTGGCCCTTTACTGCATTTCAATCTCGCAGCAATATGCATTAATAGAATTTAATATTCTTCATCGGCAACTAAATAATGTTTAATCAATTAATCCAACGATGAATTACCTTTTTGACATTGTGCTATCTCACAGTAGATGCCATAAGCTACCATACCGTCGATACGAGCTCTGAATTCACCAATTAGTGTTCAAGCAAATCACCAGTATGTAACTAACGTCAGCAAAAGCCTTTGCAAGAAGTAGAGACGACCCAAGAAATTCGCGAACCTATAGAGTGACTCTGTTCGCATCATAAATTGGTCCGAAACGTTCGATATTAAGAGACAAATCCTTGAATCAAGCGAGGTGCACGTCCGACAAAGGGCACCAAGAACATCGTAATCGGGTGGGCGAACACGGTTAACAATTACTTAAAGCGTTCGACTGAACTAGGAAAAGATATCCAAGACGCTAGTACAAAGGAAGAATGGCGCTGAAATGATTGAAAAAATAAGAGGAAGGGGACTTTATAACAAAACAACGAGGCATATACGCATCGTGCGGGCTTCGGAACTTTGTTAGAGTTATCGTTGACATGCTGACTGTGATGGGCGTTGAGGTCAAGGCAGTTGATGTGATCCTGCGTACAGCAAAGATTGCGCCGGCGCCGGTCAGTTCTACATTTCCCCCCTCAGTGGCAGCAGGCACGGGTCACCTGTTGCTGATCGTTGACGACTACCAGCGACAGGGCACGAACCCCTCCACCTTCGCGGGTGGGCTGTTTCTAGCTTTTTTCTCCCCTGTAATACCATTATTTCTGCTGTTCTTGTGCGTCTGTGGGATCGTCGCTTAGGCTAGAGCGGTAGATGTGGTATTATTTGTATGAGACTGATGCCGATATATGCTATCATATAAAATATGTAGGTCACTACGTACATAGCGTTAGGCAGCACTATCGTCGCTATAATATCCAAAACCATATCGCTTCACCTCCGTTGAGGTAACGCAACGACTTGCGCTTATAGTACTCCTCCTTTATCTCCGTCTTGTCCTTACTTCCTTGCAATTATAGTACTCTTATTCATGGCCTACAAGGCAGTAATGTTGGTTACGAGCTGAGCGATAGACCAGCTTTTGATAATTTTCGGCGATTGCTTAGCGATTATTTTAAATCATATCAATTCAGAAGAACAGGGAGTTAAGCCGTGTGATGCTCAACATCCTGCAGATCAATGTCGCTCAAGGTGAGACAATGTCTACAGCGCCGTTTTCAAAAAAAGCTTCCTTGCCCTTATAGTAAGCTCCTTTCTCTCTTCTTGTGCGTCCATAGGTCCTCCCCTTGGGTGGGTCGATCTGAGCGTATAATGAACCGTAACCCGTCCGCGAACTATGCGGGAAATGCGGTGCGTCCACTCCCTTAGCGATGATTGATTCGATTGGATCGGGCCCGTCCGTTATACTTAACGCATAGGCAGTGGCCGCGATGGTGGTCGCCGAATTTGCATTCCGACGATTCGGCGACTGATAGCGAATAACCGGTGGGCATCAGCAACCGCCTACGGGTAGACGAGGATGGCGCCGAGCTACGTTTCGCTATTCGCCGTGCGTGGTGATGTGAGCGTCGCATCAGCGGTTTGCGGCGATTATGCGGGTTGGGGGGTGACTTAGGCGTGCTGCGAGCCGCGTAGCAATTCGCTCGTAAGACGCGACACAGCAGCTTTCGAGGGATTGGAACCATCGTGCGTCGCTGTAAAAAGAGTCGCACAAAACTGCAGGCTGCTAGAGCGGGGATCGTCCAAGCGAGTTTATTGGCCATCTTTTACCATAGTGGCGCTGACGCAGATGCCCAAACAATTACCAAAGCGGTTTATAGGAGGCGATGCCACAAACGGTCGATGAAATCTGTCGACGTCATTAAACTGATCGTCTCGGTCGCGGTGCCGTTGTTAGCGGGTTTGGGGTCGTCAGTGTTTACCCTCACCTCCACCCCAACGTGGTACGCCGGGCTCAACAAGCCCTGGTTCACTCCACCGAATGCGGCATTTGGGCCCGTCTGGACGATTCTCTATATCTTGATGGGCCTTGCGTTGTTCTTCATATGGCGATCGCCTCGAACGCGCACAAGAGACATCGGGATCGCGCTCTTCGCTGCACAGCTCACCGTCAACGTTGTCTGGACGTTAGCCTTTTTTGGGCTGCAGAACACACTGTACGGCCTGCTCACCATCGTGCCGCTGTGGATACTGATCGCCGTTACCATCTATCAATTCAACAAGGTGGACCGGCGGGCGTCGTACCTACTCGTGCCCTACATCGTATGGGTGACCATCGCCACCGCCTTGAACGCGTCGGTCTACCTGCTCAACCGGTGACCACGCGCGTCAGAGGCGTAAAAAGTAGCCGCACTCTCGTCGTGGCTGAACGGAGGGCACAGCGTCATCGCAGACCGGCGCTGTCGCGCTCCATGTAGATATACAGCGTTTTTACCTCTGATCGTAAGTCGTCCAGGCGCTGCTCGAGCTTGGACACGCGCTCCTTCAGGTCATTCATCTCTTTTTCATAGTCCATTTCTCTCTCGAACCTCCTCTCAATACGGATGAGGCCTCGATCAAGGCCATCCGATAAAAGAGTGGCTCAAACGATATAAAGCCACTATCCTGAAAATGTCGAAGAAGGCGCTCGGCGAATCTCCTAGTACTGCCCAGTGGACGCAGTGACCACTCCTCTAGCTCTCGCGAGGGGCTTCTCGCTTGATTTAGTTACAACAGAGGGGGGTATGCGAGCCGGATTGCGCATCCTGTGATGAGCAGCGATACCGCTGGTGAACGACTCGACCGTTGCATAGGTCGGCTACGGTTGCAGCTGCGTGCCGCGCCTGGGTCGAGACTCCTTACGTCTGGGTCGGCCGTCTTCGCGCCGCGGCAGGCGTCAACGCCTGCGGGGTCTGGCCTCTGCTTGTGTTGTGTCCTCTGGGCGCACAGGCTTGGCAGTGCTCGCGTCTAATACCATCTCGCGTTCAGGTCGTGCCGCGTCGCGCCTTTCGACAACCGCCAGCCCCGCCCTTCGCAGTACCCATATGGCGAGGAAAAATATGGTTATAAGGCCTATGCCGAAGAGCAGCGAGTACGCGGTGATGCCGCCGGTTGCGGCAATAAGGGTTTGGGCGTAGCCGAGAACCAGTCCTAGGGCGATTATGATGGTGAGACTTAGCCCGATCGAAAGCGCGAGTCGCTCGGTGATCTCGAGGTCGTTGAGCCTGGGAAACACCGCGAGCGACATGGCAAATCCCGGCACGAAGAGCACGTAGATGAATGCGAGAGCGAGTTGGAGTATGTCTGTCACGAGTTTGTTCCGACCGTCGGTTGTATAGCGTCAAGACGAAAAGTGCGACGTTCTTAGACAGATTCTGGAAGGAAAGGGCTTAAGCCTTTCTAGGCGCAAAATTTAGAAGCTTCTCGTCGCTCGATCAAAAAAGCCGCAATCCCGCGCACATCCCCTCCTGCTGCAAACAGCGTCGCGGCTTCTGTCGTGCGGAATCTGGCTCCGGCCTCGGTTGCAGACCGCTGTCCTATGCCTGCTTTTCGGCAACCAGAAGCACGATCACGACAAGCATCAAAACAATGCCCGCACTCTGAAGGTAACTGAATCCGTGCGCTACTTGATAGTACGCGCTGAATATCGCCGCAATGAGCAGCAGTATGATCGCGATCAACTTGGTACGCATTCTCATCTCTCACACCTCCTGCCGTGCATGGCTGTCAACGGGGCGCTCCGACAAGGGGTAGGTGGCGCCGACTAAAAACGTGACAGAAACGACCTGAGGCGGATATCTCACGAGCGTGCGTCTTTTTTGCGTAGGCGTGAACTCTTGGGTGCGCGTTTGCGACAGGATCCTCATCATCGCACACGACGTCCCCTACCCGCGTTGCAGGTTCGTGGCGAGCATTACCACTTTTTTCGCCAAACCCCTGCACTCCTGCGAGGCCTGATCGTCAGGCGCCCCGGTAGCAACCGCGCCAAAGTGTCCGCCAGAGGAGATCGGGTCGCCGCATACGACCATGCCGTGCACGATGAAGGCCTGGAGGAGCGCCATAATGGTGGTTTCCCTGCCTCCTGCGCGGTGTCCAGAGCTGACGAAGGCAGCACCGACCTTGTTTTCGAGTTGCCTCCTGACACTGACCGAGTCTTCGATGTACTTCTTGATCGCGCTTGCCGGTAGGCCGAAGTACACTGGTGAGCCGATAATGATGCCGTCTGCCCACACAAGGTCATCATTTGACGCATCGGCCACCTCTTTGAGTCTGACCACAGCGCCTTCTTCGTGCGCCGCGTCGGCTATCGCCTCGGCCATCGTTTTGGTATTTCCGGTCCGCGAATAGTAGACTACTAACACGTTAACCATGATGCCATCCTCAACGCAAGTGACACGACGATGGCTCTTTAATCTTGCGGCTCTTTCGGTACGCCTGCTTTTTTTTGCGCGCACACCTACCTGCGAGTGAAAAAACCGATATTTGCTTATGAAACAGGCGCGACACCGTCCACGATACCGGACCAACGCCGCGGTACCCCTCGAATTCGAGGACGATCTTCTGGACGTCGAGACGGGGCCGGGATGAAGCCAAAAGGCAACGGTTAAGTCGTTGCACAATGCTTAGGTACGCAGCTGAGCAGCGCTCGGCAGGTGTAAGTTAGGTAGAACGAAATACGGGGAGGTGAGGCAGATGAGTCCGCTTAGAATCATAGAATATATATTACTGCTTATTTTGGTGGTCGGCTTCGGGTATATGACTTACGTGGGGTTTGAGTGGAGCCGCTTAGCTGGCATCGTAATTCCGCTGATAGTCATAATCCTTCTATTCATGGAAGATCGAAAACGATAGTGGGGTGCGTCTCAGTCGACACACGTCGCTGTAGCGTGTAGCAGCCCGGTGTGAAACAGAAGGATGATGCGCTTGTAGCGCGTTCCATCTCCTACGAACCGATCTGCACGCACATGATAGCAAAGCGGGAAGCCGTCGCCCTTGTATCACATCAGCCGCGCGTGAGTTTCGCGAGGTGGCGGGGTCGAACGCTGAGAGTTATCAAACGACGCGTAACGGTGCGCTCGCGTTCGTGCCCCCGTCGCAATCGCAAACCGAGCCGCTCAAGCACTCTAAATGAAGAAATAACAGCAAATAAGAACATGGCGAGTGCTGTAGTCGCCCGTTATTCCGCTGTGGTAGCTATGGGCCCGTGACGAACGATTCGTTGCTATGCGTCCTCGGCGGGGATCGCGATGCGTGATGCACGTGCAGGAGCTTACGGCTATACGGCGGAACAGCCGGCTGGCTACTTCGCTTCTGGTCATTTGATACGTTCAAACCGCCTAATAGTTCGCTGCACCCGAAGCGGCGCATCACAGCGTGCTGCTGATGTGCTTCGGCGCCCCGCGTTTTTTATGAACCCTCGTTGTCGCCTTCCGCAGGGCCTATCTCGTCGACCTCTTCGCCGATCTCGTCTGCGGGGCACGTGTCGGCGTCGTGGGCAAGGCTTATCATCCCCCGCGTGGCTCAGCTGTACGGCGTAGCTATAACGGCCATCGTTGATGCCCTGCCGCGGCGCGGTTAGGCGTCCTGAGACTCAGACGCTCGCGTGAGGAATCGCGGTGCATACCGACGTTAGAGCAGGCAGAAAGGCGATCGTTTGGGGGATCACGACGCATGGCGTGCCTGCCGGACAGGAGGTGACACGTGCTCGCCCTAAGCATCATTGAGACGCTCAGGAACTTCATCATAACCGTCATCGAGCAGCTCAGCAACTTCATCATAACCGTCATCGAGCAGCTCGGCTACGCAGGCGTTTTCGTCGGGATGACGCTTGAGAGTGTCGGCTTTCCGCTGCCGAGCGAGATCATCATGCCCTTTGCCGGGTACGTCGTCTGGGAGGGAAAACTCACGCTTATCGGCGTCACCCTTGCCGGCACGCTCGGCTGCCTCGTCGGGTCCCTCATCGCGTACGGCATCGGCGCGTTCGGTGGCAGGCCGCTCCTCGAACGTTACGGTAAGTACGTGCTCATACGTACGCAAGAGCTTGACCTCGCCGAGGAATGGTTTAAAAAGTACGGCGAAGGCGTGGTCTTCGTAAGCAGATTGCTTCCCGTCGTCCGCACGTATATCTCCTATCCTGCCGGCATCGTCAGGATGGACGTGAAGCGGTTCTCCGTGTATACCGTGCTGGGGTCGCTTCCGTTCTGCTTTGCGCTCGCGTACGTGGGCGTGGCGCTCGGGCCCCACTGGGAGGATATCAGGGGGCTATTCAGGTACGTCGATATCGCGGTCGTCGTGGGGGTGGTGGCGCTTATCGGATACCTCATCTACCGCAGGGCGTGGGTGTTGGAACGTCTCGGCAGGGACAGCAACTAGGGGATTCGAGAAAAGGGCCACCTCTGCGAGGTTTATAGACGATGAGAGGCGACCGTGCCCGTGACCAACTGCTCGAGATGCCGATGCGCGGCGGTATACCTGACATAGGGTGCACTTAACCTAAGAGCGCCGTGCACTGTTCGACCGGCATTGAATGAGCGGCGCACGTGCACTGACGCACGTGCCCGTTGTGCCCGGTCTGGACCAAATACCGTCTCAAAGCAACGTATGATTGCAGGCGTTAGGGCTGCCGCAGCGTGATAGTACGTCAGAGGGACCATGCCCTCGAGGATGAAGATACTAGTAGGGCGCGTCGTGGAGAACCCGTAAACCGGCGCGTGACGAGCAAAAAAAAGCGCACCAAAAGCGCACCAAAAGCGCACCAAAACGTAAAAACCACGTGCGTCGGATAAGCACTCGTCTCGTGTGGATCAGTCGAGCGTGTCGAATGCGATTCTCGCCTTTAGGAGCTCGAGGCTCGTGCAGAGATTATTATTTATATATTTTTATAAATTGATTGAAATTTTAATTAGGTGTTTGTCGAGGTGCGACACAGGAACCTGTGACGTGAGTCTCGGCGACGGTCTCCAGTAGCGTTGATGCTGTGTACGGGTGTGCCCTCCGATGCGGTTGATTGCACAATTACTCTCGCTCTGCACCCAGAAGCTTGGTATGCTACGGCGGATAATGAGACATGAATGAAATGGAGCAGTGGTCAGAGAACTCGACAGGCGTATTCGTGATGACCGTGTCTTGTT
>Ga0116111_1000244_pt1 | contig 46885 bp, 38 predicted proteins | sample June2015DPH_8_10_FD_89720 | JGI IMG/M metagenome (GOLD analysis project Ga0116111, IMG submission 89720) | Peatland microbial communities from SPRUCE experiment site at the Marcell Experimental Forest, Minnesota, USA - June2015DPH_8_100 | ecosystem: Environmental > Terrestrial > Soil > Wetlands... | reverse complement strand
GTAGACAATCGGAATGCCCCTCAACCAAGACCGCATATATTTGAGCATTCGCTTGGAGGACAAATTCATCCCACCGCTGAAGCATGTGGGCTTTCTTTGTCCTCCAAACCTCTCTTCGGTAAGTCGCTTCCTCGTGTGTGGAGTCCATCGCGCCCAGACCTAGCGCAGCAGAAGATACCCCAGCCCGAAAGAGAGCAGGGGCACCACTACCCAGAGAGAGACCGTCTCCAGCGCGAGCCGCCTGTTGAGAACGGTCATGCTCCTTGTGTAGGCAGCCCCGAGCATCCCTCCAAGGAGACACTGGCTGATCGAGATCGGGAATGCGCGCTGAGTGCCGATCCATACTACGGCGGAGCTCGCCAGAAACGCAGAGAAGACGCCCTGCGGGCTGAGGGTGAGCATCTTGTCGCCTATCGTCCCGCTCACGCCTCCCCTCCCAAGAGCGACAAGTCCGATGGCCGCGAGGACAGCCAAGAGGAGCAAGACCTCCAACTCCGAGGTCCCCTCGAGGACTCCGGTCTGGGCGCTCCCGAAGATCATGCCGATGTTGTTTGCCCCCAAGGTGTACGAGACCAGCAGAGCGCTGACGACTGTCCCTGTCTTGTTGAGCGAGTCGACGGTCAGGAGGGAGAAGCGCGTCACCAGTCTGGTAACGGACGAGTAGATAGCGAATGTCATCACTGCGGTCGCGACTGGGGCCAGGAACCAGAACGCGATCACCTCCTCTGACCGAATGATGTTGACCTGGATGTAGGACGATAGCGTCGCTCCCAGGAAGGCTCCCACCATGACGACGCTGAAGGAGACAGGTAGGCTCAGGAGTGTCAGCGCGAGCGTGAAGAGGACCGATACCAGGAGGGTGGCGAGCAGGACAGTTCCAGTGGTTGACGGGGCGAGAGACCCGGCGAGACTGGTGGCCATCTTGGAGCCTTCCAGCAGGACGCCCAGGAACAGACCGATGATGGACACCACGACCGCGACCCTGTAGGATAGGGTCCCGGAGCCTCTGATGTTGCCGATGAGGAAGGAGCTGTTGTTCCAACCGAAGAGGAAGGCGAGCGTCGCGGCGAGGCCCAGCAGGAGGCTATCCATACCCCTTGGCTACCAAGATAATGATTACATCTCCCGCGTCTTCCGCGTTGTCCGCTATGTCGTCAGCCACGAATATGAAGTCCCGGAGCTGAATGACGGTGACGGGATCCATCCCCCGACTGTTTGCGAAGAGCTGCTTCAGGAGGGTGTCCTTGCGAGAGTCGGCCCATTCTTCAAACTCCTCCACGCTGTGGACCTTGGAGAGGACCTCGGCCTTTCCTCCGTAGAAAGCGCGGACCAGGTCCGTCAGGGCCACGACCGACGATTTCAGGTCATCCAAGAAGAGTCTCATGTTCTCTGAGCCCAGAATCACTCTGGCGTCAGTCTCGAGCCTCGAGTCTGAGGAGAGGAAACGAGCGGCATCCTTGGCGCTGTCGGCGATGTCGTCGATCTTCTCGAGGAGGTTCAGTATGTCCTCTCGGACTCCTCCGAAGAAGGCGCCCTGGGCGACCTTGAGGCTCAGCTCGCGGTGGATAGTGTCGGCCGCGGTCTCGCCCTCGAAGACGCTTCTTGTCAGTTCCTCGACAGAAGCGGTGTCTCCCTTGCCGACCTTCTCGACGCTGGCCGCGAATGCGTCTACCGTCCTGTTGACGATAGCGAGGTGCTCCAGCATTCCGTCGAAGATGGCCCGCTCCTTCTTGCCGACCGACAGGAAACCTAGGTCGACCAACCGAGCATCTCACGACGGGGTAGTGCCTTAAACCTCTCTGCAAGGAGGAAAAGGCGAGCCAACGGAGTAGGCGTCAATGAACCTTTGGCGGTGCGCAGCCATGGATACGGACCCGACCGAGTTGGACAATAGGACTTGGCGATTTCACGTGAAGCCCAGGAATGGTACTCGCGAAACCCTAACGCTAGGACATTTGCTGTTGCCGTGATCAGAACTAGGCGTCGTTTTGTCGGCTCCAAAGCACTGTGCCTGCATCGCGGGGAATAGACGTATTATGTGACCATGCGGCACGTGCTTGGGATGTCCGCGCAGGAGAGCATACCATGGTTGAAGGAGTACCTGGATGCCGTGAATTCGCAGATTGAGGAGCTGTACCCTCCTCCTCACTCGACGACGATTGAGAGCGCGGCGGCCGACGCGCTGTCTGGCAGCGGCAAGCGGGTAAGAGCCACTCTGGCGCTGCTTTGGTGCGAAGTGTTCTCCGGGGATTACAGACCTGCGATCCCGCTAGCGGTCGCATATGAGCTGGCTCACGCAAGCGCCCTTGTGCAGGACGACATCATAGACCACTCTGACATGAGGAGGGGAACGGAATCCATCGTGGCCAAGTACGGCCTCTCCGATGCGATACTCGCATCTGACCTTCTGCTGTTCAACGTTCCTAGGATGGTCGCAAAGTACGGCAACCTGGAGAGCGGCAGGCTGGCAAGGGTCTTCGACCTGGTGGGTGAAGCGTGCAGGGCGACCACCTGGGGAGAGTTCCTCGACCTTGAAATGGCCAGGGGGAAGGAGGGCACGGAACAGGACTACGAGGAAATGATCAGGCTGAAGACTTCGACCCTGCTGAGCGCGCCTTGCGCTAGTGGGGCAATGGTCGGTGGCGCTTCTGACGAACAGTCGTCTTTGGCCAGCAGGTTCGGCGAAGCGCTTGGCATGGCGTACCAGGTCCAGGACGATACGCTGGATTTGATTGGGGATGAGCTCGCGCTCGGTAAACCTGTCTTCACAGACCTGAGGGGAGGTAAGAAGAGCTTTGTTCTGATTCACTGCGCAAGCCACAGCTCGAGTGAGGACAGGAGTTTCATCTTCAGCCTCCTAAACCGATCGGGTCCATACAGCGAAGGCGAGATATCGAGATTGAGAGGGTTACTCGAGAAACACGGTTCTGTGGGTTACGCCCACGAAAGGGTGCTGCGCTATACGAGAGAGGCCAAAGATACTCTCATTTCGGTCCCCGAGAGTAGGGCGAGGTCTCTCCTGCTGGAACTGACAGAGTACCTTGCGGCGAGGTACTACTAAGAATGAATCGAGGGGAAGAGTGTACGTCCCTTCTCGATGTGTGCTCCTGAGCTGACGAACGACTCATCAGGATCGTCCAAGGCGGCATAACAGAGCAGGATGCGGACGCCGTAGTCAACGCGGAGAATTCGAGCCTACCGGTCAACGCCTCATCGTTTGACCTGCCTACCAGCCTTCGCAAACAGTGGGCCGTTCAACAGATCATTGACAGCCCTTCTCGTCAATTCCACGCCTTCAGAGTTTCCGGTAAGAACGTGACGCATCTCCCCGTCACTCATCTCCACGAAGACTTGAGGTATCACGTAGTCCTCTGACCAGTCGCCAAATTCACGGACGAGTTCATCAGCCTTCTTTTCCTGCTCGGGAACGTCGATGTCGTATGAGAAGAATGGCACGCCAAGTTCCTCCGAGGCTTTCTTCATGGGTTCGACCGTCGTCGGATGGCAGTGCGGGCACCAGGTTGCATGAACCACGTGAACAGCTTTGATCTCAACCAAGCTCAGACCACCCTCCATCTCGCCGAGGACTCGGCAGCGACCCCTCCCCTATAGAAGTTGGGTTGGAGACGCAACCGCTTGTTGGGCTTGGAGAGAATCGTTGAACGTACTAGGACATACTAGGCGAACCATTGTTGGGGGTGGAGCCCCCGTCTTGCGATTCCTTCCTCCCGTAATCGGCATCCTTCCAGATACCTCAATCAAGCCGCAGCTGGATGCCTAGTCGTTTCGACAGGTTCCGAAGGTCTTGGGCGACGTAAAAAAAGGCCATCCAGCTCCACCTGCCCCAGCGCCTTACCCCCTCCCGCTTGACCTCCTCGATAGCTTCTCTCCGATTCTCGGGCTCCTTCCCAAAGAAGAGGAGGCCGAAGACGTCAACCGACCATGCGTCGATGGGGAACCCGGCGTGCGGGTTGATGATGTCAGCGGCGTAGTCGCCTACGCCTGGCAGCTCCATCAGCTTCTCCTTCGCCTCATCAGGTGGCATCGCCATTATCCGCTGCACATCAGGAAACCCTTCGGCAATCATCTTCGCCGATGCGACGATGTACTTTGCCCTGTAACCCAGCTTGCACTCCCTCGCGAAGGCCTTCGGGTCGAGCCTCGCGATCCTCTCTGCGGTGGGCTGAAGCGTTACCCGTTTCTGGTCGAACTCAATCACCTCTCCGTACTTCCTGTCGATCGCCTCCATCATCTCCTGACTCCTGGCGAGTCTCGCCATCTGGAGGCAGATGCTGAGGACGACCGAGTTGAAGAGAGAAACAGCTTGGGTGTCGTGCATCCCATAGAGGTCCTCGACCACGTGCCTCAGGATCTCGTCCTTCATGGCGAAATCGTAGAAGCCCTTCAGGTCTTGCTCCGCGCCCAGACAGAGGGACAGGATCTCACGAAGCCTGCCTGCTTCTTTCCTGGAGACCTCGCGCCCGGCGTAGACTCCGATCAGCACACGTGGGTTCTCCACGGTGCCGCGGGACTGAATCTTGAGCCCGATCGGCCTCCCTTCGAAGCGGATGCCGGTCCAGAGCGTCCCATCCTCGTAGACCTCCTTGGACGTGAACAGGTCCCAGCCCGCGGGCTTCTTCACGGTCAGCCCGAAGTTGAATGGAGGCAGAGGGTCTATCTCAAACTTCGTCATACACCTGAGTTTCATTCCGAGCCCTCCGATGCCTCATCGCTACCTCAGGACTTGAGGCTCGCGATGTCGATGACGAAACGGTAGCGGACGTCGCTCCTGACTGTCCGGTCGAAGGCCTCCTCGATTCGCTCGATCGGAATGACTTCCACGTCTGCGGCGATGCCATGCTTGGCACAGAAGTCCAGCATCTCCTGCGTATCCTTGGTCCCACCGACGTTAGACCCTATCAGGCGTCGGCGATGGCCCTGCAGGGCCGACGGCGCAAGGGGCGCGGGATCTGGGACCCCCACAAGCATCATCGTCCCCTCGAACCGGAGCAGGTTCAGGTACGCGTTGAAGTCGTGCTTTGCCGAAACCGTGTCCATGACGAAGTCGAAGCGGGATGCGTTCTTCTTGAACACCTCGGGATCGCCGGTGGCAATGAAGTCGTCTGCGCCGAGGCGCGTTGCATCCTCATGCTTGTTGGGCGAGTGGCTCAGCACGGTCACGTTCGCGCCCAGTGCCTTTGCGAGCTTCACCGCCATGTGACCGAGGCCGCCGAGCCCCACCACCGCTATCCGGTCGTCTTTCTTAACTCCGAAGTGGCGGAGAGGAGAGTAGGTCGTGGTGCCTGCGCACAACAGCGGTGCAGCGCGTTCGAGAGGGATGCTCGTCGGAACGTCGAAGGCGTACGCCTCGTCCACGGTGATGTAGGTCGAGTAGCCGCCCTGCGCCATTGTCTTTCCGTCGCGCTCGTAGCAGTTGTAGGTGAAGGTGGCTCCGTCCTCGCAGTACTGCTCGTCTCCCGCTCTGCAAGGACCGCACCTGCGGCAGGAATCGACGAATGTGCCCACCCCAACCCTGCCCCCGACCTTGAACTTCCTCACCTTGTCGCCCACCGCTGCGGCTGTGCCGACGATCTCATGGCCGGGGACCATGGGGTACTTCGAGCCTCCCCACTCGTTCCGCGTCTGGTGGATGTCGCTGTGACAGACGCCACAGTATTGGATGTCCACGAGGACGTCATGCGGCCCTGGTTCACGCCGCTCGAAGTCGAACGGCTCGAGCGGAAGAGAGGGGCCTTTGGCAGCATAACCACGAGTAGACATCAAGGACTGGTCCCGTTGCCGAACAACTTGGTCGCTTTAATGGCTGTCGATTGCAGCCGGACCAGTGCCTCTTGAGAGTGCCACACGGTTCAAAATAATTAATACGCACACGGTCGGGCCCGACCTTCAACCATGGTCCAGTACAAGTGGATCGCCCTCTCAAACACCACCATTGGAACGCTGATGGCATCCATCGACGGCACAATCGTCATGATATCGCTGCCTGCCATCTTCCGCGGCATCTATGGCACTTCTGTTCTGCCGCCCTTTCAGTACCTTCTCTGGGTCCTCTTTGGGTACAGCGTAGTGACTTCGACTCTCCTTGTGACCTTCGGACGCATCTCAGACATGGTCGGGAGGGTCAGATTGTTCAACCTGGGCTTCGCGATCTTCACGGTGGGGTCACTGCTGTGCACCATAACGCCCAGCCCGGGTGACCTGGGAGCCACCGAGCTCATCGTTTTCAGAATAATCCAAGGCATAGGTGGCGCCTTCCTCTTCGCAAACAGCGCAGCGATACTGACGGACGCGTTTCCAACAAACGAAAGAGGAATGGCGCTCGGGACCAACATGGTAGCCGCTCTCGCGGGCTCCCTCGTTGGATTGGTACTCGGAGGAATCCTGGTAGTCTTCAACTGGCGCCTCATATTCCTCGTAAGCGTGCCCGTCGGAGCTCTGGGCACAGTCTGGTCATACGCGAAACTCAAGGAGACTGGCACGATAAGAAAGAACCAGAAGCTGGACATCTGGGGAAACGCGGCCTTCGGGGGTGGCTTGACTCTCGTCCTGGTAGGCGTGACTTACGGCCTGATTCCTTGGGGAGCCTCACCGATGGGTTGGGGTGACCCATGGGTGATAGCCTCGCTGTTGGTTGGCACTGCGCTTCTTGCAGCCTTTCCGTTCATAGAAAGCAGGGTGGCGGATCCGATGTTCCGCCTCGAACTGTTCAGGATTCGCATGTTCAGCGCCGCGAACATCGCAGGGCTGCTCTCTTCAATAGGACGAGGAGGCGTCATGATAATGCTCATAATCCTGCTTCAGGGGATATGGCTTCCTCTTCACGGATACAGCTACACATCCACTCCCTTGTGGGCTGGCATCTTCATGATTCCCATGACGCTCGGATTCGTCGTAATGGGTCCGCTGAGCGGATACTTGTCGGACAAGCACGGAGCCAGGCTCTTCGCCACTCTAGGGATGCTCATCACCGCCGCGACATTCATCGCCCTCTCATTCCTGCCCTACGACTTCGACTATCTGCCGTTTGCGGTGATCCTATTCGTCATGGGGCTTGGAGGAGGGATGTTTGCCTCTCCAAACATAGCCTCTATCATGAACTCCGTCCCGCCTGAACACAGAGGCGCGGCATCCGGGATGCGCGCAACGCTGCAGAACACCGGCCAGACGGTAAGCCTGGCCATCTTCTTCACGGTAATAATCACGGGCCTTTCTAGCAGTCTGCCGAGCGCCCTCACGAAGGCGCTGACGACGGCCGGAGTCCCACAGCTTGCGCAGGCGAAGCTCAACTCGATTCCACCTACAAGCGCTCTCTTTGCTGCCTTCCTAGGCTCTAACCCGATGGGGGCGATGCTGTCAGCTGTGCAAACGCAGTTCCCTTCAATCTACAGCTTGATCCCGAGCTCAACCGTAAGCTATCTCACGAATCAGACCTTCTTTCCGAACGCGATAGCTCCGGCCTTCATGTCGTCACTGCAGCTCTCCTTCTACATAGGAGCGGCTCTCTCGCTTGTGGCAGCGGCGGCCTCGCTGCTGCGCGGCAAGAAGTACATCCACGAGGTGGAGCAGGCCAAGGAGATGGCCAGGAAGCAGGAAGAGACTCCGGCACCGCTCAGTGGAGCTTGATCTCCAAGTCGACGCGTGACTGGTGCATAGATTAGCCTGGACCAGCCATAGGCTCGAGTTCTCTTGGATCTGACGCAAGTCCCTCAGGGTAGAGTAGATATACGCGGACCAAATCAATCATTCACAATGGCAAACAAGAAGCCGGCGATAATCGCAGACCTGACCATCTTTCCAGTGGGTGAAGGCACGAGCGTTGGAGACTTTGTCAAGAAAGCATTAGAAGCGATGACAGAAGTAAAGGGTGTGAAGATTCAACCGACCGCGATGTCGACGATAATCGAAACCGACGACCTAGAAAAGGTGATCACGACTCTTGAAAGGGCGCACGAAGCAATACTGAGTATGGGGGCAAAGCGCGTCTATATCGCACTGAGGGTCGACCACAGGCTCGACAATCCTCACGACGCGGAATACAAGGTGGGCAGAATGACAGGCAGGATACGGAATCGGTCGAGCCCCGGCAGAAACTGAACCCAAACCTGCTTGTGCAGCGTAGGCGCCTCACGTGTTGAACCGGTCGCCCGAAGAGGTCCAGTGTGGACCGCGGTTGAAGGAAAAGGAGAAAAGAAAAGCTTCTACGGGACGGATGGTGGTGGAACCTTGAGCGAAGAGCAGTTCCGCGAGTGGGTCAACAGGAGGTCTCACCTTCCCCTGGCGGTCAAGGGACACACTTTCGTGTTGAAAGGCGACAACGTCATCGCAGTCGACGGGGGGAAGTTCGTCTATGAGGAGGCCCTGGAGCTGGTGAAGCTGCTCAACTCGAGCAACCCGTTCGCGCAGATAAACGCGACCTTCATGATTCTGGAGCGGAACGGCGCGCTGCGGCTGATCGTAATCGGGCTGATAGCGGTAATCATCGTGGTCGTCATCCTCCTCGCCAGCCACTAGTGTTCGACTCGTTACGGCTCGATTGTAACGTAGTACATGTACGTGACTCCTGGGTTAGGGACGCTGAGCAAGCCGAAGTTGAGGTCGCCGGAGCTGTCGGTCCACGCGTAGACGGCCTTGTCGACGCTCCTGCTTCCATAGTCAACGATGAGGCTGGCCACCAGAGCTTTCGTCTCGTTCGCCCCGGCCGCACTGAGAGACACGCTGCCCTCGGGCACGTAGACCGTGGGATTGACGGACGTCGCGTTGACCAGGCTGTAGCTCTCTGAGGTGATCAAGGCGTCTATCTGATGAACCAGGGCGACTTTGCTTATTGTTGTTGTGCTCGTGGAACTGCCCTCTCCGAGGGCTTCAAAGGCCGCCGCGGCGTTGAGGCCCACCCCGACGGCAGCCGTGGATGGGTTGACCGCCGTCATGAAAGGCAGCTGAGTGACTACGCCGGTGGCACCGGGGTTGATGTACACAGCTACAAAATAGGTGAGTTGCCCTCCGACGGAATAGAGCAGGTAGGAACCGAACCTATAGGTTGGGAGCAGAGTCAGTTGCGTCCTCACCGCCTGGTTGGTTTCGAGGGCGTTCTCCGCGGCCGTGGGGCCGATGATCAGCGCCGACGCCGAGGGGTTCTGGTAGAGGGAGATCTGCCCCAGTCTGTCCCCACCGTAGGCTATGTAGAGCGCCCCGAGGTTCTTGCTGACGATGCCCTGGTACTGGGCCAGCTGCATGCCGACGAAGTACGTCTCATCCCCGACGGCGAAGGGGATGTACTGCACCGTGCTGTTCCCAACTCGCTCGTAGAATTGGGTGCCCCCCCTGAAGACGAATGGGTCGCTCACGTGGTAGACGAAGTCGTAGTCCAGCTGGCCGGGGACGGTGGGCGTGCCGAGCAGCTGCTCCGGATACCTGAGCTGGGGGACCAGCCAGGAGGGAGGGGCGGTCCAGCTGCTGTAGTACTTCTGGTAGAACTGCGTGATGAAGTCAGAGGAGTTGGTCCCCAACAGGTTGGAGACCGTGTAGCCCTGCATCGAGCCGTCCTGGATGTTGACCAGGACCACGCCGAAGAACCTCAGGTAGGGGCTCGCGGAAAAGCCCGACTGCAGGGGGTAGTTGATGTAGACCTGCACCGCGTAGTAGAGGTTCTTTCCGTCAGACACTATGTACGCCGAGGGGTCCATGGTGAGACCGGGGATCAGCACGTCTCCGACCCTGGTGAAGATGTTCCTGTTCCACAGCATATCTATCGACTTGCCCGAGAAGGCGAAGCCGAGCTGCCCCTCTACGAATGTGAACCACATCGCCTTCTGCCAGCCGCTCAGAACGTAGTCCGGCGCCCCGCTGTACGACACGTTCTGGACTTCATCGTATCCCGAAACGTGGACGTACACGCTCTGGTTGAAGCCGCTCCCTTCGCCGTAGTAGATGAGGGGTTCGGAGGGGATCCCAAAGGCGCTGGTCGCGGGTACCACGGACCCGTTGTGGGTGTTGATCACGAGGACCTTCGCCGCGTGAGTGTAGATGAGGTGCTCACTGATCCAGTCGGTCGACGGGAAGGTGGGGGTCGTAGGCGAGACCCAGTATTCGGTGCCGTGGTAGAAGACGATCTGGGAGCTGGCCAGGCCCATCCAGTTGTAGGCGCCAATCTCCTTCGTGTTGATGACCGTCGCGGCCTGCTGGTCCCACTGCCGGACCAGGTTGAGGGTCGTCGTCGAGTTGCTCGTCGGGAGGCTGGTGATGCTGCTGACGTCGATGCCGTTCAGACCGGCGGACCATCTTGTCACGGCGATCTCCTTCAGGGTCTGTGGGTACCACGAGTACGCGAGATAGTTGTTGTTCCAGTTGAAGTAGTAGAAGGCGCCGACGGCCGCCTGGCCGACAAACAGCGCTGCGAACACGACCGCGACCACCTTGAGGAGCTTCAGCCTCGGCGTCGGCGCGTTCCTCCTCGAGAAGAAGACTATCCCCACAGCGGTGAGAAGGAGGGCGGCCCAGACCATCCCGTAGACGTAGGGCGTGGCTATGTTCATCAGCCAGTAGGGGGCGCCCAGTATGGTCTCCAGGAGTATGGCAGCGATCAGGGCGAGCAGGTTTCTGATCCAGACGTCGCTCCTCCGCGTGGCAAGGTTGGCCAGCAGGCGGAGGAACATTCGAGCGGCCAAGACCAGGAGAACGGCGGAGAGTGCGTAGGAGATGACGGAGTACTGGATAGACATCGAAGGCATCAGGCTGACGAGCCCGGCTCCGGAGGCCGGGGCCAGCGGGAGTGCGAAGACCCGCGGAACCTGCGCCCAGCTCCCCATGCCCATAATCATCATCATGATGGGGTTCATCGTCGAGCCGAGGAGCGGGAAGCCGCCCGACACTACGAAGGCGTAGAAGGCTATCGCCCACTTGAGCGTCTGCCACAGGGCCCAGAGCCAGACGTTCATCTTCTCGCTGACCCGCATCCCTCCCTGTTCGGCCTCGTATGGCCGAATGTATCTGGAGAGCACGGTCCATAGCTTCCAGAGGTCGCTCCCCCCGGGTTTGGGGTACACGAGCAGCAGCGCGAAGAGGCCCGCCGCTAAGAACGTGTAATCGTGATAGAAGGTGATGCTGAACCAGTTGAGGCCCGCCTTGGCAGAGTAGACCGACTCGGCGATGGACCACTGGAGTATCACCCAGGCGACTGCGAGGACGGCGACTACCGCGATGATGACCAGGACGAGTACGGTCAGCCACTTGTAGAGCTTGGCCGGTCCTTCTCCGGACTCAGAGTCCATTCATCGGGAGGAGCGTAGTGTCGCTATTTATGGTGTATCAATTCCCCAGTTCGAGAATTGGAGGGTCGTTGTTAGCTTGGGGCGGGAAGCGCAGCGAATCCGAGCCGAGGGCAATGTATTCAGATAGGATGACAGAAGCTCTCTAAGGACGATTGACATCGCCAGAAGGTCGCCACGGAGTCGGCATAAGCAAACGCGTCGGATTGGGCATCGTAGTGGCCGTTCTGATCATCGCGGGTGTCGTCGCGCTAGTCGCCACCAGCAGACCATCAGCGACGACGACGACGACGATGAGCACATACATTTCCGCTGGCGCCGACTCCATACTCGCCTCGGCGGTGCAGACCAACCCATCCGGGTTCGTCCTCGTGTCCTCAAAGCCCGCCGCTTCTGGCAGCAGCGACTGGGCGTCACTCCAGTCCGCCGACGGCTCGGAGGCGAACGTCACCGTGTTGGTGTACCCTTCCACCAACGCCTCGCGGGCCTACTTCGATAGGTTCGTGACTGGCGTCAGTGGCCTCACTGGCTACACGGACATCACGTCGGATCTGGCCTCCTTCCAGCAGTACGGGAAGTGCTATGGATACGGCGAGGACGTCGAGGGCATAGCCGTAGCCAACGGGGTCTGCACCAAGGGGAACGCGTTTCTTCAGGTCCACCTCGCTTCGAGCATTTCATTCTCGGCCTTGGAAGGGGACCTGACGAGCATCATGGGTGCACTCTACCAGAGCGCAACCTGATACGCCCGTCAGTAACGTTCTTCTGCCACTCGTCCCCGGTCGGACCCGGGAAGCAGCGCATTGTCGACCTTGGTGCTGAAGGGAAGGGCGTTCGACGGGAAGGAGCTGCATCGAGCCGCGGTTCTGACCATCGACACCGACGCCGGCGTCATCACCGGGTTCGGCGAGAGGGGTTCGGTCGAAGAAGGGCGTGGCTCGAAGGTGATCAAGCGCAACGACGCGACCATCCTTCCCGGACTGATCGACGCTCACTTGCATTTCTACTCGTCGAAGGGAGAGGGGGTGGCATCCTGGGCGAGCGTCCCCGACACGCTGGCCGTCCTCAGGGCCTCGCATGACCTTGGGACGCTCCTGCGGGCGGGCTTCACGACCGTCCGCGAGCTCGGCACGAAGGGAGGCGTGCACCTCGCGCAGGCGGTCGAAGAAGGGGCGGTGGACGGTCCGACGGTAGTCTCTTGCTCGAGGGCGCTCTCGCAGACGGGAGGTGACGACGACCCTCCAGGCTTCCCGCTCGGGATAGCCCAACGGCTCGCCTCGTACACCTACTTCTGCGACGGACCCTGGGACTGCCGCAGGGCGGTAAGGAAGGTCGTCAGGGATGGAGGCAGCGTCGTGAAGCTCTACGCATCGGGGGCTTTTTCCCGCGGTGGCAAGGTCAGGGAGAACTTCACGCTGGAAGAGGTCAGAGCGATAGTCGACGAATCTCACAGGGCGGGACTGAGGGTCGCCGCCCACGCTTACGGAGAAGACGCCCTGCTCACGGTCATAGAAGCGGGCGTCGATTCGATAGAGCACGGTCTCGGACTGACGCCCCGCACGGTGAAGGCGATAGCGGAGAAGGGCATCTACTATGTTCCGACCCTGACCACGTACATGGCTGCTTACATGGGTCAATCTCACTCCAGCAAGGCGAGGGAGGAGTTGGTGAAGAGGCACTTCACGCACGATATGGTTGCCGTGAAGGAGCGCAGGGTAAAGGTCGTGTCGGGTTCCGACATAGTCGGGGACTCGAAGAGGCCTCATGGGCGCAACTACCTTGAGATCGTTGAAGAAGCGAAGTATCTCGGCAACAGAGAGGCGCTCGAGGCCGCGACGTCGAGAGCTGCGGCGTGTCTTAGTCTTCCGGACCGCGGGTCGCTGCGGAAGGGGTGCCGCGCGGACGTGATCGTCGTGAAGGGCAATCCGGTCGACGACCTCGAGTCCTTGGCGCCAGAGAACGTGATTCACGTAATCAAGTCAGGAAGGCTCTACTCTGGCGCCGCCGACGCGTGAATCCCTCAACCAACGGAACAGAACCCTCCTGTCACCGGTAAACGGATAAAGTCCCCGTCCTGTTCCGTCTCTGTTGTGCCCTCCGCCGACCCCTATCTGTGGCTCGAGAACGTGCAGAGCAGGAGGGTGCGGAACTGGGCGATTTCGCGAAGCCGGAGGTGCAGGACCCGGCTCCGTCCTCTTTCGAGCAAGGTCGAGCCCCAATTCTCGCGCATCTATGACGTCCCCACGATAATGCAGGTGAAGGTCACCCCCCGGGGCGCCTTCCTCCTAGAGAGGCGGGAGGGAGCGTACTCAATCAGGCTCGAGAAGGAGACGGTGGTTTCGTCTCGCGACCTAGGCCCGGATTACGTGATCCTCTACTTCTACACCGACGAGGCAGGCGAGAGGCTCGCCTACTTCTTCTCCAAAGGGGAGGACGAAGGGAGGATGAGGCTCATCGAGGTAGCTTCCAGGCGGACGATCGCTGAGCTGGAGGGGAGCATCTCCAGCCTGATCTTTCTGAGCCGCGGCTTCTATTACGTGAAGTCCTTCAGAAAGGAGAGCACGCCCGAGGGAACGAAGCCCCCGGCCGACAGGGTGATGCGCGACGGCAAGGTCGTGTTTGGCAAAGGGATTCCCACGGCGCACAGCATCAGCGTCGAATCGTCGCACGGCAAGGCCCTGGTCACGGTGCATCGGTGGAGCAAGACCGACGTCTACTTCGGCGACCTGGACGCTCCGGGTGCCTGGTCGAAGGTCTACGAGGGCGATTTCCTGTCGTATCCGATCGCATACAGCGACGGGGGGCTGTACATCCTGTCCTACGAGGGTGAGGGCTACGGCCGGATTCTGCGCGACGAGAAGGTCGTCGTCGGCGAGACCAAGGAGCCCATCCACAACGCGGCTGTGGTGTCGGGCGACATCGTCGTGGATTACGTGAGAAACTGCGCATCCTACCTTCGCGTCGTGGGGGCCGACGGGAGGGAGAAGACCTCCTTCGAGCCTCCCTTCAAGTCGACGGTGGAACTCGTCTCCTCCGACGACGACAGGGCCCTGCTCGTCGCCGCGTCCTTCGGGGTCCCCTACGCGATCTACGAGTTCGCGAAGGGCGCCTTCACGGAGCAGGACAAGCTGGTCGTCGAAGAGCTGAAGATTAGGGACGGCTTCGTGCGGTCTCGGGACGGGACCAGAGTCCACTATTTTGAATTCGGCCCGAGAGGAGGAGGCGTCCTGGCCTACGGGTACGGTGGATTCTCGATCCCGCGGACCCCCTTCTACGACCCGATGCTCGTCCAGCTCGCGAGGCTCGGCGTGACCTGCGTCGTCTCTAACCTGCGAGGAGGCAACGAATACGGAGAGCAGTGGCACAGAGCAGGAAAGAGGGAGAGGAAACAGAATGTCTTCGACGACTTTGCCGCGGTCATCGGGAAGTTCAAGGAGGACGGCAGGAAGGTCGTGGCATTCGGGCGAAGCAATGGGGGGCTCCTGGTCGGCGCGGTGATGACGCAGCACCCCGAACTGCTGGACGCCGCGGTGATAGGCTACCCGGTCCTGGACATGCTGAGGTTCCACAGGCTCTCGGTCGGCAGGTACTGGGTGGACGAGTACGGCGACCCCGACGAGCCTCCTGACAGGCGGTACCTCCTGAAGTACTCCCCATACCACAACGTGCGAAAGATGCACTACCCTCCCACGCTCATCTACACCAGCCTGCACGACGACAGGGTCCATCCCGGGCACGGGCTCAAGTTCGCGGCCAAGCTGGAAAAAGCCGGAGCGGAGGTGTGGCTGAGGGTCCAGGCGAAGGGAGGGCACTTGGGATCGAGCCCCCGGACGAGAATCAGAGAGCTGAGCGACGTGGTCGCGTTCGTCGAGCGATCGCTCGCGTAGTGGCACCATCCGGTCGCCACTCCCGCCTCTAGCCCGACGCTGACAACCTTGCCTACTCGTGGTCCCGGTCGCTGCTGGATTTCTCGTAGTCCTTCTCGAGGAACTTGGCGAACGTGGACCAGTTCCGCCTGGCTACTTTCGTCCACTCCGCCCGGCTTTCGACTTGGCTCGGGTTGTCGTAGGTCACCCTGAACACCATGTCGAGCCTGGTCTTCCCGTTCTTGAGCTCGCTCAGGCTGTAGTCGCCCACCTCCCTTCCGTCTCCGCAGGTGTCGAAGTGCCACGAGCTCGGAGGCTTGAGCCAGACGGCCCTGACCCCTTCCACCGACCGCCTTCTGTCCTTGTAGGTCACGATCCAGATTATCCTGGCCTTCGTCCGTTCCAGGAATCTCCTTCTCGCGGTCGAGCCGGTCATCTTGTAGTCATCCTCCCTGTAGTCCGTGCACCAGTTGAAGACGAAGTCCATTGGCGCGTTGAACGTCTGAGAGATTTTGAACGTCTTGGTGATCGGGTCTTCCAAGGCAAGCCCTTCGGCTCGGCGAATCCGTTTAAGGCTTTCATCCGAGGAAACTCCAAGGAGCGATCAGGTCGCTGCGTGATTCTCCGGATTTTCGGTATGATTCATTCTTGAACTCTTAAGTAATTCAAGAACGCCCCTCATAGTGTGTTCTGCAGTGAGTGCGGTGCTCCCAATTCTGATGATGTTTCGTTCTGCGGCAAGTGCGGCAACCCGCTGAAGAACCCATCCAGCGCAATGCCCTCACAGCAATCTCAGCCGGCATACGCTTCGCCGCCCCCGGTCCAACAGGGGAACAGAAAGAGCCCGATAGTCGCTGCATTTCTCAACCTCTTCATAGGACTCGGGTATCTCTACCTTGGCTACAGGAAGGTCTTTGGCTTGCCCACGATTCTTTTTGTCATTCTCGTCTTCCTCGTTGACATCTTGCTGACAAGACTCACCTTCGGGCTGGTCCCCTTGATCATAGCGATACTCCTAGCCTATGACGGGTACGTCAAGGCAAGAGGCGAGAAAGGGTACGTCAACACCGAGCCGGCGCTTCTCTATCAGTGACGCCGTCACGCTTTCCACCGTCGGAGACCAACTCGCGCGGCAGCCGGCAATCCTGGGTTCGTTCCTCAGAGAGCCTCTGCCCGAAGCCCCTCAGGGCTCGCTGTTCGTCGGGGTAGGGGATTCCTACGCCGCTTCGAGCATCGCGAGCTACCTCTCCTCGATGAAGTGTCAGGCATTCGACTCCTACGAGTTGATCTCCGACGCAGGCGTCGCAATGAACAGGACGGCGTACTTCGTGACGGTTTCTGGAAACACGGCTTCGGGCGTCTCGGCCGCAAGAGCCGCCAGGGAGGTCGCGAAGAGGAGGGTGGCGGTAACGGCGAACGCGAAAGGGAAGATAGCCGACGTCGTCGACGAGGTGATCTTCATCCCCTGTGGTTACGTCCCGAGGCTCCCCGGGACGCTCTCCTTCTCGCTCTCGCTCCTCGTACTCCTCAAGTCGGCCTATGGCCAAATCAAGTGCGACTTCCTGGGTGCCGATTCACGGGCCAGGCGCGACGCAAAGAAGCTGCTGTTCTCGGACGGGGGCACCACTTACTTCCTCGGCAACAACGCGGCCTTTCCCATCGGCCAATACGCCGCGCTGAAGGTGTGCGAGTTCCTCGGCGCGAGAGCCCAGGCGGGTCGGCTGGAGGAGTTCGGGCACGCCCCTGTCTTCTCCCTTCGCAAGGGTGACGCCGTCAACATATTCTGCGCATTCGACCCTTTACGCATCGGCCAGAAGCTGGCGGCCTCCCTGCGCGAGAGAGGGTTCAACGCCGCGGCGATCCTCCCATTTGGCTCGAACTGCTATGAGCAGGCATTCTACCTGGTCTTCCTAGCGCAGCTGGCGGTGCTCCAGAGGGCGAAGTCGGAGGGCCGTTCCCGTCCCTACCTCGTCGGTGCGAAGGGCAAGCTCGCCGTCAGCGACTCGATGATCTACTGACAGTTCTTGCAGTCGTGGATTCCGCCTTGGATGAGGGCGGAAGAGAGAACGTATAGGACCGGACGAGGGAGACTCAGTGCGTGACGTGCTCAGGCTCAATCCTGATGATTATCCTTGGCTCCTCTGCTCTGTGATCAAGAAGAGTAGAGGGGCTAGCTCTCTCCAAGCTGTTGTCCCCTCAGGAGCATGCTTTCGATAACAAATCCAAGAGTCAGAATCATCATATGTTTGAAACCAAATAGACCCCCCGGGCACTTAGGGTTTTGGCACTTTACCTGGGCTTCTCCTCGGCTAAGGAAATCGGCCACCATGTCAGGAGCCATAGGATATTGCTGCGCCATCGAACATTTATCACATTTTATCTCCAAGAAACCCTGTAAGAGAGCACGCATCCCCGAGCGGAAGGTATTTTGCAGTTCTCGAACCCGATTGGAAAGTCCCTGCTCCCGAGGACGAGAACGCTGTCTTGAAGGTCTTCGCCAGCAAGCTTGACGCTGGGAGTTTGCTCGCATTCAAGCAAGCCATCGGCAAGACCTGAGCAGAGGAAATGCCCCAGACGCGCGCGCATGCAGGCAGTCTCCAATGTTAACTGCTGCTTTTTTTCCAGAAAGAATCTGCAGCAGTTAATCCCCCTACCTCCCCTAAGAGAGAGAAGACGCGTGCGGTCGCCGGGATTTGAACCCGGGTTGCAAGCTAGGGCGGTTCGTGCCGTGCATAGGGTTCATTGCGCCTCCGCCGGGAATCACTCATCCTGCGTTGAGAGGTAGTTAGTCCGCCAGCTGAACAAGTCGCTCTTGCGAGCTTCTTGCGTACACTGGGACCACTTCAAACCAGTCTTCTACTGGATCTCTCCTCCATCCTCCCCTCTCCCTTGCGGGAGAGGTTCGGACGAACGGCTCACTCTTGTCGGGAGTGGCTTCCCGCTTAGATGCTTTCAGCGGTTATCCACGATTGCTTAGCTGCCCGGCTGCGCCCTCTCGGACGACCGGTACGCCAGAGGCAACGCCCCGCTGTTCCTCTCGTACTGGGCAGGGCTTCCCCTCAATGAGCCACCCCTTCCATCAGGTAGAGGCCGACCTGTCTCACGACGGTCTAAACCCAGCTCACGTTCCCCTTTGATGGGCGAGCAGCCCCACCCTTGGCCCCTGCTGCAGGACCAGGATGGGAAGAGCCGACATCGCAACTTTGCCCGGGCTTACGCCCGGAGTTAGACTATGTCTTCACCCCCGCGCACAACGGGGGGTCGGCGTATGATGACCGGAGTTCTGAGTGGCGCACCCAAGCATATGTCGCGACACGTCGGAACGTGACGCGTCCCTTGCGGGATACTCGAGCTTGCCCTCCGAGCCATCTCATTACGCACATTTTCTTCTGCGCGCTCAGTCGTTACGGGGTCACAACGGTTAGGTCGTTTCCTCTCGCTGATTCGTTCTTCAGTGGCATCCGGGATGTTTGCAGCTACAGGAGCGTCGACTCTTTCGAGCCGAGATCGAGCGCTGCTTCCGCCGTATGCCGCTGACGTCTTCTTCCTTCTTCCACGATTCGGAGTGCTTCGTCCCGTTGGACTTCCCTCGGCGTTGCCCTCTCCCGCTCTTCCCAAAGCGTCCTTTCTTTCGGACGTCCTGGATAAAGGAGGTCGGGTTTCGCCGATATAAGCCGATACTCGTTTTTCTTACGGATACTTCAATCGCGTTACCACGATCTTGCCCCAAGGCCCACAAATGGGCCGAGGTACCAAACCGCGGGGTCGATTGGAGCTCTCGCCCGCGACGAGCCTGTTACCCCTGGGGTAACTTTTCTGTCACATCCAGCCCCCAACAGTGAGGATTGAATGATCGCTAGGCCAAACTTTCGTTGCAGAAAGTTCTGCGTTTAAACTTCCTGTCAGGCCGGCTTTTCGCCTTGCCGTCAACTCTGGAGTTCTGACCCAGATGAGCCGACCTTAGGGCCCTCTCGATATCTTTTCAAGAGGGTGCCGCCCCAGCCGAACTGCCCACCTGCCGGTGTCCTCCCGTAGGAGTTAGCGACGCAGCCGTGAAAGGCTGGTGTTACATTGTTGCCTCCACGCCACCCGAAAGCAGCGCTTCGAAGGCTCCCAGCTACACTCTGCAACCATAACCGCATCGCAGCAACAAGCTGCAGTAAAGCTCCACAGGGACTTCTCTCCCCGATGGAAGTTGATGGACTGTTCGTCCACCTTACGTAGGTTCGCCGGGTTGTAGATAGGGACAGCGGGGCCCTCGTTGGTCCATTCATGCACGTCGGAACTCACCCGACAAGGCATTTGGCTACCTTAAGAGAGTCAGAGTTACTCCCGGCGTTTACAGGCCCTTAGCCCAGTTGAACCCGGGTTTTAGGTACCTGCACTGGCCAGGATTCATAAAGCGTACACATCCTTTCGGACTTGCGCTTTACTGTGTTTTTAGTAAACAGTCGGGACCCCCTTGTCATTGCAACCTGCGAACGCCATTTCTCATGACGAACGCAGGCACCACTTCTAGCTAACGTACGTGGCTGATTTGCCGAGTTCCCTTACCTACGGTTCCCCGAGACGCCTTAGGCTTCTTACCTAGGGACACTTGTGTCGGTTCTTGGTACGGACTTCGACGGACCTGTCCCACTCCGTTTTCACGGTCTCCGGGATTCTGGCGAACCACCCCAACGGGCGGCCATTCTCCACTCGCCGTGGTTCTCGTCATTACGACACTCCCCACGACTAGTTAGATTAGACAGAGCGATAAACTCTGCACGCCATATCTCAAAGCACCGGAGTTGATGTCTCCCCTTGCGGGGAATCGGTCCGTCAAAGGCACTGGAATTTTGACCAGTTTCCCTGGTTCGTGTCTCCCTGTTGAGGATACACTTAGGATCGGCTAACCCCTGGCTGACGACGCATTGCCAGGGAACCCGTGCCCATGCGGCGATCAGGATTCTCACCCGACTACGCTGCTACTACTACCAGGATCTGCACTAGAAATCGGTCCACCGGACCTCACGGCCCGGCTTCCGCCCAATCTCTACGCCCACCTACCACAAACTTGCCTCAGGCAAGTTGTCCGGAGTATCGGCAGAAGGCTTTAGTCCCGTCCATTTTCGGGGCCCCTAAGCTCGGCAGGTGAGCTGTTACGCTATCTTTGAAGGGTGGCTGCTTCTAAGCCTACCTCCCTGCTGTCTGAGCTCAAGGACGCCCTTTAGCTTGACACTTAGCCTCCATTTGGGGGCCTTAACTCCAGTCTGGGTTAATCCCCTCTCGGTTATGAGGCTTACCCCACATAAACCCGCTTCCCCGCTTCTCTTGCGCTGACACCTTCGGAGTTTGAAAAAGAAGTGGACCCTTTCGAATCCTTGTTTCTTCATCAGTGCTCTACAGCGTCAGCAACATCCACGGAGACAGGACTGGGATCCGCTTCGGTGGGAACTAGCAATCACCGAGTTAGATAGGCTTTTGGCCCCTTGCCCCCGATCAGGGGACTAAGTTGCACGTTAAGACCCTTTCAGGCCTCCACCAGGCTTTCGCCCGGCTTCACCTTGTCGAGGGCACGATCACTCGGTTTCTAGTCTAAACCGCCATGACTCAAAGGCACTTTTACACCTCCTCCCTGGAGCCTTACGGCTTTGCGGAGAATCGCTTTCGCTTCGCCTCCGGGCTTCTAACCCTTAGGCTCGCCATGACAGCTAACTCCCTGGCCCGTGTTTCTAGACGGAATGCGCGACCCTGGGGCGCTTACCCCCAATTGAGCTCCCTTGCGGGAACTCGCTCGAGGATCGCACTCCTTTCGGGCCGCGCACGTCTGTAACCGTATGGTTTCAGGCTCTTTTCACACCCCTTTCGGGGCACTTTGCAACTTTCCCTCGCGGTACTAGTTTTCTATCGGTCTTGGGTAGTGTTTAGCCTTGGAGGCTGCTTTCCCCCAATCTTCCCTAGCCACTGTCAAGGCCAGGTACTCTGCCTTCAACACGACCTCGGTCCCGTACAGCCTACGTGGGTCTCACACTCTGTTCCCTGCCTTTCCAGACAAGTTCGGCCAGACGGTTCCAGGGTCGCATACGCTGAAGGCGAACCCCACATCTCCATCACCTTTCGGCGACGGATTCGGTTTGGGCCCTCCCGTTTTCGCTCGCCGCTACTAACGGGATCTCAATTGATTTCTCTTCCTGCTGGTACTCAGATGTTTCCTTCCCCAGCGTTCGCGATCCTTGCGGATCGCCAAGACGCCTTGCGGCAATCCTGGCAGGTTCTAACCCATTCGGAAATCCCCGGATCAATGGCTGCGTGCTCCTCCCCGGGGCTTATCGCAGCTTGCCACGTCCTTCATCGCCACCCAAGCCAAGTCATCCACCATACGGCGTCGGTGCGTACGGATGAGTATTACATCCCGGCGGATGCTTGCGCGAATCCTATGCACGGCTTAATTGCGGGACCACCGAACGGGTGGCCCGCTGGCCCTTCACATCCAATCCGAAGACCGGATGTTGCATCTTTCACGGGTCGTGCTCTACTAGATACTACCTCTTTGCAGCGCGCAGTCGTACTCCCCGAGTTCGTTAACTAAGGAGGTGATCCGGCTGCAGGTTCCCCTACAGCCACCTTGTTACGACTTCTCCCCCCTTGCCGAACTTAGGTTCGATCGGCCCAATTAGAGCCGGCCTCGCCCAAACCCAACTCGGGTGAAGCGACGGGCGGTGTGTGCAAGGAGCAGGGACGTATTCACCGCGCGGTGATGACACGCGGTTACTAGGGATTCCATATTCATGAGGGCGGGTTTCAGCCCTCAATCACAACTGGGGTAGGGTTTGAGGATTGCCTTCCTCTTTCGAGGTCGGGACCCATTGTCCCTACCATTGCAGCCCGCGTGTGGCCCAGGAGTTTCGGGGCATACTGACCTGCCGTGGCCCTCTCCTTCCTCCGCTTTAGCAGCGGCAGTCCCGATAACTAGCCTCCGCGATATTGCGATCGCGGCTAGCAATTATCGGCAAGGGTCTCGCTCGTTGCCTGACTTAACAGGACGCCTCACGGCACGAGCTGGCGACGGCCATGCACCTCCTCTCAGCTCGTCAGGTAAAGTCTTCAGCCTGACCCTCATCCTGCTGTCGCTCCTGGTAAGTTTCCTGGCGTTGACTCCAATTGAACCGCAGGCTTCACCCCTTGTGGTGCTCCCCCGCCAATTCCTTTAAGTGAACTGTGCCGGCGAAATAGATCGCCGACAATTCAGCCTTGCGACCGTACTCCCCAGGCGGCGAGCTTAACGGCTTCCCTGCGACACTTCGATTGCGAACTGCAATCGAATCATCTAGCTCGCATCGTTTACGGCTGGGACTACCCGGGTATCTAATCCGGTTCGCTCCCCCAGCTTTCACCCCTCACCGTCGAGCGCGTTCTGGCGGACCGCCTTCGCCACTGGTGGTCTTCCGCGGATCAAAGGATTTTACCCCTACACGCGGAGTACCGTCCGCCTCTCCCGCCTCCTAGTCCAGCAGTATCCTCTGCGTGCCGACCGTTGAGCGGTTGGATTTAACAGAGGACTTACTGAACAGGCTACGGGTGCTTTAGGCCCAATAATCGTCCCGACCACTCGAGGAGCTGGTATTACCGCGGCGGCTGACACCAGACTTGCCCTCCCCTTATTCCCCGGCCTATTTACAGCCGAGAAAAGCCCTCCTCAGCGGAAGGCACTCGGACTAGCCTCGTCACGCTTTCGCGCATTGCGAAGTTTTCGCGCCTGATGCGCCCCGTAGGGCCTGGACCCTTGTCTCAGTGTCCATCTCCGGGCTCCTTCTCTCAAAGCCCGTACCGGTTACAGGTTTGGTGGGCCATTACCCCGCCAACAGCCTGATCGGCCGCAGTCCCATCCTGGAGCGGAAGACGCGAAGCATACTCGCGCCGCCTTTTGGACGACCTCTCCTTCCAGATGAAGTCATCTATCGTGGATCAGTCCCAGTTTCCCGGGTTTGTCCACGTCTCCAGGGCAGGTTGACTACGTGTTACTGAGCCGTGCGCTGCGTCCCCTGTAGCCAAGGAACGCGCAACTAACATGGCTAAATCCCAATCCGATAGCAGTCGGGTCCGGCAGGATCAACCGGAGTCAATTATCGAGGAGTACGACCACGCATTTCTGCGAGGTGTAAAGCACAACCCATGTCGGATCTAACCAGTTAAGTCAGATCTCCACTTTTGTACGCGCATCTGGAGGTCGTGCATTCTCATCGCGTTGGGGCTATGCCCTTTTGCTCAAGGCAGACGCCGCCAATTAATGCGCAAACTAACGCGCAGTCCTAGGTTCGTATATATGCGTTCTCGTGTTAAATCGACACCCTTCGTGCAAGGGCCCCGCGGGGGATATCCGGGGATTCTCAGGTAACCGGCAACGACGCGGCGCGACCGTGCGAGGGCGGTCCGGGGACGGCGACGGTCGAGTCATCCCTCCCGCCGAAAAGATAGTGAGAGTGATTTCGTTTGGTGGTCGAAGATTCCCAAGCCCGTGGGTCTGATCTAATCAGACTCGCAGGTCTTCGAGTAGTTTGTCGATGCTCGCCAGCGGCGTTCCGTCGGCGCGCGCAATCTCCTGGTCCGCGGGCGGGTTTGCCATGTAGGATGGCGTTCTGGCCGTGAGTCGCTCCTCGAAGGTGGGTATGAACTCGTTCTGGTAGAAGATTCCGATTGGCGTGTGGTCCCCGAACTCGAACGACTTCTGGATCGCCTGCTGGACCTTCCTCTCCATCTCCTCCTCGTCTGCCGTGTGGACTACGCCGTCGTAGCCGGTCTCCTCCAGCTTGTAGGTCCTGGGCTGGGGCTTGCCGCTCGCGTCGAGGTTCCCCTCGCCCGCCCAGTACTCCTTGGTCTGGATGTCGTTGTAGGTGGGGCACGGCTGCAGGACGTCCAGGAACGCGAAACCCCTGTGGCGGATGCCCTTGATGATTAGATCCTTCAGGTGGCGCACGTCGTACGAATACCCTCTAGCCACGAAGGTGTAGCCCGAGGCGATCGCCAGCATTATGGGGTTGACCCCCTGGTTGATGTTGGGCAGCGGGAGAGACTTCGTCTTCATCCCGAGCTTCATGGTCGGGGCGGCCTGGCCCTTCGTGAGGCCGTAGACCTCATTGTCGTGGATGATGTACAGCATGTCCAAGTTACGCCTGCCAGCGTTGACGAAGTGTCCCGCGCCAATCCCAAGGCCGTCACCGTCGCCTCCCTCGATGACCACCTCCAGGTTGGGGTTGGCCAGCTTGATGCCTGCGGCGAACGGGACCGCCCTGCCGTGGAGAGTGTGGACGCCGTAAGTCTTGATGAAGTGGGGAGCCTTCGACGAACAGCCGACCCCTGAAACGACCACCGTGCGAGACGGGTCGACGTTCATCTCCGTCAGGGCCATCTGGACCGCGTTGAGAATCCCGAAGTCCCCGCACCCGGGGCACCAGTCGTTGTGCACCGTCGTCTTCAGGTCAGAGAGTCTAAGTGCCATGTTTCAACACCAATTTCTTGGGAGCATTTCCCTCCGAGATCAGCTTGACCGCGTCGTAGACCTCTTCACACGACATCGGCCTTCCGTTGTACTTCACGACCAGCTGCCCGACCGGGATGCAGGTCCTCTCGCGCAGTATCCCAATCAGCTGTCCAGAATAGTTCATCTCGATGCCCACCACCTTCTTCGCCCTCGAAAGGACCTTGGTGACGTACTCGGTGGGGAACGGGTTGATCAGCCTAATCTGGAGGAAGTTGACCGCTATCCCGTCTTCCTTGAGCCACTCCATCGCGTCGAGAATCGCGCCCTTCGTCGAGCCCCAGCTTACGATTGTGATGTCGGCGTCATCGGGGCCGAAGAGGTTGACCCTCTCCTCGAGGGGAATCTCCCTGTCGGCAAGGTCGACCTTGCCCATCCTCTTCTCCATCATCATGTCACGGGTGGCGGGGTCCTCCGTGATGTGTCCCAGTTCGTTGTGCTCGTCCCCCGTGTGCCAGTAGACGCCCCCCCTCGTTCCCACCGGCGCGCGCGGAGAAATCCCACTGGGCGTCTGCTGGAACCGTCTGATCTCCCCGTTGACGGCGTCGGTAACCGGCCCCTTGACCAGAAGGCCCCTGTCGATCTTGACCCTGTTGACGTCGAACTTAGCTATCGTGGCGTCGGAGTTCGTCAGCGCCTTGTCGACCAGGTGGATGACCGGCGTCTGGTACCTCTCTGAGTAGTTGAAGGCCCTGACGGTGTCGTAGAATGACTCTTCAAGGTCGCCGCTCGCTAGGACCAGCCTCGGGAACTCACCGTGCCCTGCATGGAGGGCGAACCTCAGGTCACCCTGCTCGTGACGCGTGGGAAGCCCGGTGCTCGGGCCGCCCCTGGAGTATAGAGTCACCACCACCGGGACCTCGTTGATCCCGGCGTATCCGAGACCCTCGGCCATGAGGGAGAATCCTGGGCCGGAAGTGGAAGTCGAGGACCTGGCGCCTGCGATCCCACCGCCTATCGCCATCGTGACCGCGGCGATTTCGTCCTCCGACTGGACCACCGTAATGCCGACCTTGTTCTTCAGGGCCGCGACTTCGGCGACCTGCGGGTTCTCCTGGGCCGCCGAGCCGTCAAGCTGTATCTCGGCGTGAGACTCGAGGAACTCGCTCTCGTCGCTGGCAGGCGTAATTGGATAGTAGGTCTGGAGCCTGCAACCCGCGAGCTCCTTGGCCATGGCGACCGTGGAGGTCCCTCTGACGAAGAGCATACGCTCACCGGTCTTCACTGGTTCCAGTTTGTAGGCGAAGCTCCCAGCGAACTTCTGGTTCATGTATTCGTACGCGACGCCGACGGCCGCGACGTTCATCTCGACGACCTTGGGCTTTGACCGGAATTGTTTCTTGAGCGCCTCCTTGAGGAGGTTCTCGTCGTAGGATACCAGCGCGAAGGACGCAGCCACTGCCATCACGTTGAGCATCCTCTGGAGAGTGCTGAGAGAGGTCTCGCCGAACTTGGCGCCGACTGCCCTCAACAGCTCGCTGTATGGAATCGGGTAGATGTGGACGCCCCTTCTCCTGGCCAGCTCGAGGATGCCCTTGACATCGGCGGAGAGGCCGGCCTTGGCGAGCTCGCCGATCAGCATGGTCTTCACGTTTGCTTCAATCGTGGGCACCTGGTCCAGTCTCTTCGAGTCCTGGTCCGGGTCGTAGATTATCGCCCCCTCTTTCCTCACTTCCAGCGCGTGCCTGAAGATCGTCTCCTCTTCGAATGTCGTCAGCATGTCGACGGTGTAGACGTGGGACCTGATCAGGCTCTTCGAGACCCTGACCTGGAAGTAGCTGTGTTCGCCCTTGATGTTAGAATAGTATTCCCTGTTGCCGAAGACGAAAAGACCGCCCATGGCCGCTGCCCGGGCGAAGATGTTCGCGGAGGTGTCGACTCCGCTGCCCTGGACTCCCCCTATCATCCATGAGAAGTCGTGTCTCTTCATGTCGTGTCTCGGCCTAGCAGATTGGGCCGCTGTTTAAGAGTATAGCATATATAGTGAGTATTAGTATATAGAAAGCCATGGACGAGTTGAGGAAGGTGCAGAAGGTCGGATACTCGACCCTGGCCGTCTCGATACCCAAGAGGTTCGCGAAGGAGATGAATCTTTCCGAAGGAGACAGCGTCCTGTTCAGAGAAGACGCTGACGGCACGCTGAGATTGATTCCGGCGACGAAGGCGAGAAAGTCCAGCAAGGTCACGATAAGGGCCGACCTGATCGAGGACGACGAGACGCTGATGAGGTTCATCGTCGGGTCCTACGCCCTGGGTTATGACACCGTAGAGGTCTACAGCAGGGAGCCTCTGGACAAGGTGAGGACGGAAATGGTGATCGAGACCGTCAAGAGTCTCCGGGGGCTGGAGGTGGTCGAGTCGGACTCGAGGCATGTCGTCGCGCAGAGCTTCATGGACCCCACGAAGTTCCCGGTCGACTCTCTGATCAAGAGACTCCAGATCCTCGTCGCGAAGAGCCTCGACGACGTCATGGAGGCGCTCGACCCCGGGAAGACCGGGAGTCTGAACGAGGTCAGGAGGGTCCAGGGCGAGATCGACGAGCTCTACTGGCTGATAGTGAGGCAGCTGCTGGTCGCGCTGAACAGGAGGGAGCTCTCTGCGGACATCGGCATCGAATCGCCGTTGCATGCCTCCGGGGACAGGGTCTGCGCGAAGACCCTCGACGAGATAGGGAGCGTCATCCTAGACGTCGCCGAGGAGCTAATCAGGCGCAAGGAAGAGGCAGCCGTGGAGGACCCGCGGGTGGTCGAAGACATCAGGAGGCTCGGCGCCAAGGCGGGCGAGGCGTTCAACACGACGGTCGAGGGCCTGCTCACCTCTGACCTCAAGCTGATAGAGGGTTCTGCCGCCCTGGTCGCCGAGACGCTGAAGATGGAGAAGGAGGTCACCCACGAGATGCTCGAGTCGGGCGAACACGGGTACGCCAGGGTCCTTGCGTCCCAGTTCGCACAGCTGGCGCGCTATTGCAACACCATAATCGAGATAGCGTCGCACAGGCTCCTGAGAAAGAGCAGCAAAGTGGCGACGATCCAGAGGTAGGGTGTGATGCGGATCAGTCGGCAGCGGTGGTGAATTCCAGCATCTCCTCTACCGGAAACTGCGCCGCTCCGGCGAAGAGCTCATGCGACCTGTGACCTGCCAGGTCGCTCCTTGGCACGGTCAGCCTGCACGTCTCGCAGAAGACGAATTCGGCGTTGACGAGAGACCTCTGCTCGAAGCAGTCGCCAGAAATCCTATCGTAGAAGATGGGCCTGCCGTAGTTGAGGCTCCCCGAGGTGTGGCACTCCCCCAGGTGGGGCTGCACGTCGAGGGGGTACCAGCCTTGGCAGTTGCTGCAGATCCTCTCTACCTGGAAATCTCTGGCGAACGCTTCGCAGGGCTCACTGGAGGCCGGTACCCCCCTGTTGTGATATCTGCCACCAGGATAATCGCACGTGCCGAGACGGTTTAGCTGAGGATATGGCCGCCAGTGTAGGCAGTCGGAGCAACGTCTCACGCCGAAGCGCTGCACAGAATCTGAAGGTGACGAGTTGCTATTGAAGGTTCGCTATTGTCGCCCGAGGCCAATATTCGAAGCAACTTCGCCCGGCCCCCAGTGGACAGGGAACTCGATGTCGTACCAGTCCTCGAGCTTCCGAAGGACGTTCACCACGTTCTTCTCGCTCATCATGATGTCCATGTGATGAATCAGAGTCAACGCTTCGAGGACTTTCCTGATCACCTTGGGGCCGAACGGTGCCGACTTGATCGTGTTGTAGGTGCTGGTCCGCTCCTCTTCGGTGAGTTCCTTTTGGTAGTAGCGCTTGAGCGTCTGTTCGAGATTCCTGGAGGCGTCGGCAAAGCACTTCTCCGCGCTCGAGTAGCCGTAGAAGCAGTTGCGGCAGTCGGAACCAAGCAGCTCCCTCATCGGTCCCCTCTCGTTCACCCGGAAGTGCCTGAGAGCTTGGACGTAGCCATCGCGCTTGAGTTCCTCCGAGACCTTGTACACGGCGCCTACGGTCAGTTCGCGCGGGAATGCCCGGTTGTAGATGTCGTTCACCGACGAGCCCGTACCAGAGCAGAGCGACTCCATCACGAGCTCCTCGGTCTGCGTCGGGGTCTCCTCGAGGTGGCTTTCGAGTCTCTCCTTCAGGGCCGCGCCGTCCACCGTATACTCCCCGAAGGCCCCTCCCCGCGACGGAGCGTCGCCCGTGTCGCGCAGGCCATTCATGACCTCGGAGACGAGCTTCGGGCCGCAGCTGGTCATGATGGTGATTGACTGAACGGAAACAGGGGGGTGGGCCCGGTCCAGGTCACCGAGGGCGTAGGCGAGGGCCCACAGGATGGCGAGTTCCTTGCTGCGCCAACTCCTCCTGACGAACCAATTGAACATCCGGAGGGCCCTGATCGTCTCCGCCCTGCTGGTCAGGTAGCAGAGCTGGCCGTTCCTCGTCTTCTTCAGGCCCAGTGCGGGGCTGACCAGGTCGAGGACGCGCTCGGCCTCGAGGGAAGTGGGAATGATCATGACCGTGCCGTCGACGCCCTCAGTGACGAATGGAGGCGTCCTGATGTAGGCGTCCTCGCTCCACTGGTCCGGCGAGAAGGACCCGAGAAGGGCCAATGAACACCGGAGGGCCCGGCGTTGCATGGCAACAAAAACGGACCGTCCACATATAGGGATTACCCCTCATTGATTATTCGAATAAGTCGAATAGTGGCTCAGTGCCGTGAGGCGTTGATGATCTGGACGAGCTTGGCCGCTACCTCACGGGAGGTTCCTGTCACGGCCTCGGCCTTCCTCGCCGGCGAAGCCATCTTCCTCAGCTCCTCCACCGAGGTCAGCGACCCCTTCAGGCCGACCTCGTCCGGGCTGAACCCGAGTTCAGTCATGCCCCAGACCGTGGATTTGTACTCCTTCTCGGCCCACCTCTTTCGCCGGAAGTCGGGGAACCTGGGGGCGTTGCACCCCAGCTCGACGCTGACCAGCGCGGGCAGCTCAGTCTCAACGACCTCGTAGCCCCCTTCGATGCTCCTCTTCGCGACGAGTTTCGAGTCTTTGACCTCGACTTCGATTGCGTAGGTCACTCGGGGGATGCCGAGCCATTCGGCGATGCTCGCAGGGACCTGTTCGGTGCTGCCGTCGGACGATGCCTCGCCACACAGGACGAGGTCATACTCCTGGAGTTTCTTCAGCGCGGCAGCGAGGACACGGGAGGTTGCATAGGTGTCGGCCATGGCGAAGCCCCTGTCGCTCAAGAGGATTGCATCGTCCGCTCCCATTGCGACGGCGAGCTTCAGGAACGGGTCGAACGAGGGGGGCCCCATCGTCATGGCAGTCACGGAGCCTCCGTGCTTGTCCTTCAGGAGGAGCGCGGCCTCGAGCGCGTTCTTGTCAGCGTCGTTGATCTCGTTCTCGACCCCCTCCCTGGCTACGGCCTTCGTCACCTCGTCGAACCTGATCTGCTCAACCTTGGGCGTGACCTTCAGGCAGACTACGTATTTCATCCATCCATCCCCTTCGATGCTTGAAGCGCTGAGATCAGTTCAGGCACGATTTCGAATAGGTTGCCCGTCACGCAGTAGTCCGCGTGTTTGAAGATCTGGGCGTTCGGGTCGGAGTTGATCGCGATTACAGTCTTGGCGTCCCTTATCCCCGAAACGAAGTGAGCCGCCCCGCTGACTCCTGCCACGATGGCGAGTTCGGCGTTCACCCCATAGCCTGTGGCGCCGACGACCCTCTCCCGCGGTGCCAATCGCTTGTCGGCCAGGGGCCTTGAGACTCCAAGGCTGGCTCCGAGGGCCTGCGCGAGCTTCTGCGGCAGGACAAGATCCCCTTTCGTCCCCAGCCCTGCGATGACAATCCGTTCGGCCCGGCTGATGTCCTCGGTCTTTGTGATCGACCTCTCGAGAACCCGGCATTTTACATCGGCCTCCGTGATGTTGACCTCGACCGGCTCCACTCTGCCGATGCCCGAGTCTCTGGGAGGGAGTGGCTTGAACACCCCTGGTCTGACCGTGGCCATCTGAGGCCACTTCTTGCACTTGCAGACCGCGACGATGCTTCCTCCAAAGCCAGGGACGGAACCGAAGAGGGTCCCTGTCTCCTTGTCGACGTCCAGGTCCACCACGTGGGCCATCAGACCGGCTCCAAGACGCACAGCGAGGCTCGCGGCAAGGCTGGTGCCGTTGTGGGTCCCCCCGATGAGGACGATCGCTGGGTTCCTTTCGATGACGAGCGGGAGCAACACCTTCAGGTAGGCCTCGACGGTGCAATCCTTGAGCAGGGGCGAATCTGCTAGAAGAATGACGTCGGCGCCCCGCTTGGTGGCCTCGTCGGCGATTCCTGACACATCGTGTCCTAGCAGGAGAGCGACAACAGAGACTCCGAGCCTGTCAGCAATCTCCCTCGCCTTGCCCAGGACTTCCAGCGAGACCCCTTCCAGCACGCCGTCGGTCTGTTCCAAGAAGACTAGAATGTCCTTTCCCTTTTCGCGCTGCTGCGCCTGGGCTGCCAACCTACACTCCGCCCGCGTCTAGCCCCAGTGCCCGGGCGATCACTTCCGATACGTCCATCACCCCCAGACTGACACCGGCCGTCTTGGCGCTGTCCTCGAAGTTCTGTATGCAGTACGGGCACGACGTCACTATCTGCGATGCGCCCGTATCCGCTGCCTGCTTCACCCTGTGCATGCTGGGCCGCTCGCCCTCCTGGTCGACCCACATCCCCCCTCCTCCGCCTCCGCAACACAGCGCGTTCGCCTTGCTGTCGCCCATCTCAGAGAGTTCTACCCCTGGGATGCTCTCCAGAAGCTTCCTCGGTTCCTCGTAGACCCCGTGGTACCGGCCGAGATAACAGGGGTCGTGGTAGGTGACTGCGGCACCACCGTCCAGCCGGCCTGGGCTGAGCGACCCTTTGTCGAGGAGCCCAGCCAGGAACTCTGTGTAGTGGAGGGCGGTCGGTATGCTGCCGTACTTCGGATAGACCGACCTGAACATGTTGAAGCAGTGAGGAGAAACGGCGATGATGGCCTCCGCACCAGACTTTGCGAAGCTCTGGATGTTCGCCTGCACCAACTCTTCGAGGAAGGCCTCCTCGCCCATCTGGTAGACGACGTCTCCGCAGCAGCTCTCACCGCCGAGGACAGAGAAGTCGACGCCGACCTTGCCGAGGATTGAGGCTAACGAACGGGTCACGTGCTGCAGCCTCGGGTCGAATGAGGAGGCGCAGCCGACGTAGAGGAGGTATTTCGCCGGCTTGTCAGTGTTGATACTCAGCCCCTCGGCCCACTTGCCTCTGTCAGCCTTCTTCCCGCCCCAGGGGTTCGCATCCTCGTACACGCCCCAGAGCGCACTCTCCAGCTTCTGCGGGACCTTCTTGCCTTCGTACGCGGCGACCCTGAGTGCATGGATGGTGTCGGTGATCTTCACGCCACGAGGGCACCCCACCTCGCAGAGCTTGCAGGTGGCGCAGTACCAGAGCCGATGGTCGCCGATGACGGATTCCCTCACGCCGAGCTGCGAGCCGCGGATTAGGCTCCTGATGGGAACGCCTGCCGGGCAGACTGCCGTGCAGGTCCCACATTGGTAGCAGAGCGAGAGCTTATCGTCCGACGCACTCTCGACTCTCTGGGTGAAGGATGGTTCCAGTTTCATTGGGACCTCACCGTCATCCTGATCTTGGTAGTTGTGGACGAGAGTTCCTCTGGCGGGAGGGCCCTGATTATGCGATCCATCTCCTTGACCTTGTCAGCGAAGCGCTTCGGCTCTGCGGCGCTTACCCACCAGAGCTGGAGTCTTTCTGGGTCGACGCCCCGCGCCTTGAGCATGACCTTCCACCTGGCGACCCTCTTCTCAGTCTGAGAGTTCGCGTTGATGTAGTGGCAGTCTCCGGGATGGCATCCTGTCACGAGGACGGCTCCAGCACCCTTCGAGAAGGCGTAGAGGACGAGCCTCTGAGAGACTCTCCCGGAGCACATGGTCCTGACGACCCGCGAGTTGGATGGATACTGGATCTTCATTATTCCGGCCAGGTCGGCCCCAGCGTAGGAGCACCAGTTGCAAGCGAAGATCAGGACCTTGCTCTGAGGCCCTTCCTCGAGGGCGGCGTCTATCTGTGACATGATCTGGCCGTCGGTGAAGTCCTCCTGCCTGAGGGCGCCCTCCACCGAGCACTCCGCCACGCAGGTCCCGCAACCCGCGCACATCGCGGTGATGAACTCAATGCTCTTGCCCTGCTCTCCCCTTATCGCGTTGTAGGGGCAGACGGGGATGCACCGCCCGCACTTCGTGCACCTCGCAGGGTCGACGACCGCGATGAAGGGTTCCCGTTCGATCTCCTTCTTGGAGAGTATCGTCGACGCCTTGGCCGCGGCCGCAAGGGCCTGAATCGAGGACTCCTTGACGCTCTTCGGGTACTGGCACGTGCCTGCCAGCATCACGCCCTGCACAACCGATTCCGCCGGACCGAGCTTCGGGTGGCTCTCCAGGGCGAAGCCCTGCTGGTCCGTGGGGACCTTGAGCTGGTGCATCACCCCCTCCTCTTCGTTCACGGGTGCCATCCCGACGTTCAGGACGACGAGGTCTGTGGGGAAGTCGGCTTCCGTGCCGAGGAGTTCGTCCTTCATGATCAAGTTCCCGCCTTCGAACTTGATCGAGTCCTGGGGGCAGAGGTCCTGCGGGTACTGGAGGAACGAGACGCCCTTGCGGGACGCAACCTCGTACTCCTCCTCCCCGAACCTGGCAAAAGTCCTGATGTCCTTGTAGAACACGTTGACGTTGTTGCCCATGTCCTTCAGACGTATCGCCTGGTTGATCATGGTCTGGCAGCAGTATCGGGAGCAACCCATCTCGCCGTTCCTCGAGCCGACGCAAGAGATGATCGAGACGTTCTTCTGTGGCCCGACGCTTTCGATGGACTTCTCGAGCTCCAGACTGGTCACCACCGATGGGTTCCTTGAGTAGTCGAACTCGGTGGGGGTGTACGGCCGGGCGCCTGTGGCAAGCACTACGGTTCCCACGTCCAGGTCGGAACCGTCCGTTAGGTGGGCGTGGTAGTTCCCCACGAAGCCTGTGATGCTTTCGACTCGCGTCGAGGTGTGGACGGAAGCCCCGCTCCTGCGGAGCCTGTCCAGTTCGAACCCGAGGAGCAGGTTGGCACTCACCCCGCTGGGCGCGACTTCTCCCAGTTCGAGCAGCAGGCCTCCCAGCCTGTCGCCCCTCTCGACGAGGTGCGTCTCGAACCCTTGTTCAGCGAGGTTCGCCGCCGCGGTGATTCCTGCGACGCCTCCGCCCACTACCAGGGCCTTCTGTGTGACCGGAAACTTCATCGGAGTGAGAGGCTTCATCTTCGACGCCTTCAGGACGGCCATCTTCACCATGTCCTTGGCCTTCCGGAGCGCCCCGTCCCGGTCTTCCTTGTGGACCCAGGAATCCATGTTTCTTACGTTCGCCATCTCTAGGAGGTACTTGTTCAGGCCGGCCCGGTCGAGGGAGCCCTGGAAGGTTGAGTAGTGGGTCTTGGGAGAGCAGGCCGCGACCACGACCCTGTTGATTCCCTTGTCCCTGATGACTCCGCTGATGTCGTTCAGCGTGTTGGCGGCGCAGGAGTAGGTCTGGTCCTGCGAGTGGACGACGTTCGGCAGCGTTCTTGCATAGCTCACCAGTTCCGGCAGGTCGACGACGCCGGCTATGTTCGAACCGCAGTGGCACGCGAAGACCCCGATTCGGGGCTCGCCCTCGGAGCTGAGCGGAACGACATTCAGTGGCTCGGGCCAGGACCTCGTCTTCAGGTGGGTGAGAGCCTTTGCGACCGCTGCGCCTCCCTCGAGAACGCTATCGGGTATGTCCTTCGGCCCCGTGCTGCAGCCCGCGAGGTAGACACCCTCCCTCGTGCTGGTGACGTACTCGCCCGACTCCTCCATAGACTCAAAGAAGCCGTCGTCCGCCACATCAATGCCCAAGGCCGAGGCGAGGGCAGCGGAGCTCCTCGAGGGCACAGCCGCTGTGGCGAGCACCACCATGTCGTACTCCTTCTCGGCGTTCAGCTCGCCAGTCTCCGTATTCTCGAAGGAGACCTTCAGTGTCGCTCCCGAGGGTCTGACTCTGGCCGGCCTCCCCCTGGTGAAGTTCACGCCGCTGTCGCGGGCCCTGTCGTAGAACTCGTCGAAGCCCTTCCCGAAGGCACGGATATCCATGTAGGCTACGTCGACGTTCTCGATCCCGTGGTCCTTGAGTTGGTACGATTCCTTGATCGTGTACATGCAGCAGATCCTGGAGCAGTACTTCACGAACCTCTGGTCTCTGGAGCCGGCGCAGAGGACGAAGAGGACGTTCCTGGGATGCTTACCGTCGGAGGGCCGGACTATCTCTCCCAGGCTCGGCCCCGAGGCCTGCAGGAGCCTCTCGAGCTCCATCGAGGTTAGGATGTCCGGGTGCTTCCCATAGCTGAACTCGGTCAGGAGTTCGGGGTTGAGCAGGTCGAAGCCGGTCGCCACGACCACGGCGGCCGCCTTCACTTCGTGCGTCTTCGGCATCATGTTGAAGTCGATCGCGTCGGGTCCACAGGCGTCCGTGCAGCGGCTGCAGGGCAGGTAGTTCGGGGGCCTGTTCAGGCAGTGCTCGGCGTCTATCACGTACGCCCCGGGGACCGACTGCTCGATTGGGATGTAGATTGCCTTTCTCGCAGACATGCCCACGTCGAACTCATTCTCGAGGCCGATGGGGCAGACAGGGACGCATTCGGCGCACCTCGTGCAGGCGTCGGTCACGTACCTCGGGTTCTCCCTGATTCTGACGGTGAAGTCTCCGGCCTCGCCCTTCAAGCCCTGTACCTCAGAGCAGGTGAGGAGCTCGATGTTGGGATGGAGCCCGACGTCGCTCATCTTCGGGGACTCGATGCAGATCGAGCAGTCCAGTGTAGGGAAGTTCTTGTCGAGTACGGACATCTTCCCTCCGATCGTCGGCCCCTTCTCGACGAGGACCACCTTCGCGCCGGCATTGGCGGCGTCGAGGGCGGCCTGTATTCCGGCGATTCCGCCTCCTATGATGACGATCGTGTCCTGCTCAGACAACTCGGTGTGCCTCCTCTGCGCGCTTGGCCAGCTCGAAGCCGGTGTCAAGAGCCTGCGCGTTCAAGTCCTTGGCCTTTGGGAACCTGTCAGCGAGTGCCTTCTTCAGCGCCTCCGGCGAGACCGCCGGGGAGACCGCGGAGAGGCCTCCCAGCATGACCACGTTTGTGAGGATCTTCTTGCCCATCTTCTCGGCCGCCTCCATTGCCGGGATTTCGACGACCCGCCTGACCGGCCCAGCGCTTCTGGGGTGGACGAGCCTCTTCTCGGTCAGGATGATGCCGTCGGGCTTCATGAGTTTGAGGTTCAGGTCGAGGCCCTCCTGGTACATCGTCAGGAGTACGTCGAGCCTGGAGACGAATGGGAAGTCGACCTGGTCGTCGGAGACTATGACGTCTCCCCTCGACCAACCGCCTGTGATGTAGGGGCTGTAACCCTCGGTGACAACGGCCTCTCTCGAGTCGTACATGACTGCGGCCCTGCCGATTATGTGCGCGATGCTAATCGCCCCCTGTCCGCCGATTCCGGTGATGCGGAACTCCCACCTCACTTCCGGGCGCCTCCTGCTGCCTTGACCTTCAGCTCGCTGAGTAGCTCCTGGTAGGACTCCCTCCTCTTGTCGATGAAGTTGCCCAGGACCAGACGGTCGTCCGGGCGCATGGAGATTCCGACCTCCCTCAGGTCGGCGTCGTGGTCGACGACCGACCTTTCCCTGAAGTACTTCATCTCGTCAAGCGCCTCAGGGAAGCCGTTGAGCTCGCCGAATGTTGGGGGGCAGGGAGAGATGACCTCCAAGAAGGTGAACCCCTCCACCTCCATCATGCGCCTGATTGCTTTGTAGACCTGGGTCACGTGCAGGGACGTCCACCGGGCAACGAACGATGCTCCCGCCGCCGCCATTAGGTACGGTACGTTGAAGGGGGCCTCGACGTTCCCGTAGGGGGAAGTGCGGGTCTTGGCGCCTGTAGGCGTCGTGGCGCCGTGCTGGCCGCCCGTCATTCCGTAATTGAAGTTGTTGACCATGATGACGTTCAGGTCGACGTTCCGCCTGGCCGCGTGAATCAAGTGGTTCCCGCCGATTGTGCTGATGTCGCCGTCGCCGGCGATGACGGTCACCTCGAGGTCGGGCTTGACCACAGCGATTCCCGTAGCGAAGGCTATCGCCCTGCCGTGGGTGGTGTGATAGGAATCGAGGTCGAGGTACCCTGAGAACCGGCCGGTGCAGCCTATGCCGGAAACGACGGCGTGCTTGTCCTGGGGGATGCCTGACTTCTCAAGGGCGCGCGTGTAAGCATCGAGAACTATCCCGATGCCGCAGCCCGGGCACCAGATGTGGGGGAGGCGTTCGGTTCGCAGGATTGCGTCTCTCGCGTGGCGCTCTACCTTGATTGCTGGTCCGCCGACCGGCGCTCCCTTGGTGGCCATCAGGTCACCAGCTCCAGCGCGTCTACAATGCTTCTGGGGTCGACGAGCGTTCCCGGCGCGCAGTTGACGCTCGACACCGGGCACTTTGCGCTCTCCCTTACTGGGTGTACCACCTGGCCGTAGTTGACCTCGGGAACGACGAGGGCGTTTACCTTCCGGCTAACGTTCTCGATGGCGTCGTAGGGGAAGGGCCACACGGTGATTAACCTGAGTAACCCCGCCTTGATGCCCTTCGACCGGGCCTTCTTGACAGCGGAAAGGGCAGACCTGGCGGTCGACCCGTAGGCAACGACCGCTACTTCGGCGTCGTCGAGGAACGTCTCTTCCCACTTCCAGATCTCGCTTGCGTGATTCCTGATCTTGCCGAGCAGGTGGTCGATCATCTTCTGTGAGACGGAATAGTCGGTGCTGGGGTATCCCTTGGAGTCGTGGGTGAGGCTCTCGATGTTGACTCGGCAGCCCGTGCCCGTGATCTGCATCGGGAGGAAGTCCTTGGAGTAGTCGAACGGAAGGTCGTGGAGGGCCGCGGACCGACCTGGGTCGGCGACCCGCCTCTCTACGATTTCCACATCCTCCAGTGGCGGAATCCGCAATCTCTCAGACATCATCCCGACGACCTGGTCGGCCATGACGAATACGGGAGTCCGGAACCGCTCGGCCGTATTGAAGGCCTGAATTGTGAGGTCAAAGAACTCCTGGACGCTACTTGGACAGTATGCTATCGTCTCAAGGTCCCCGTGGGACCCCCACCTTGACTGCATCATGTCGCCCTGCCCAACGAGTGTGGGGATGCCAGTGCTGGGGCCGCCCCTCTGGACGTTCACGAGGACGCTGGGGGTCTCGAGAATAAACGCGAGGCCGATGTTCTCCATCATCAGGCTGAAACCGGGCCCTGAGGTCGCGGTCATCACCTTCGCGCCGGCATAGGATGCCCCGATGAGCGCGGCCATGCTTCCGAGCTCGTCCTCCATCTCGATGGCATACCCTCCCAGCTGCGGGAACCTCGTGCAGGCCCTCTCGAAGATCTCAGAGGACGGCGTTATCGGGTAACCGGCGTAGAACCTGCAGCCAGCAATCAGCGCCGCCTCCACGCAGGCGAAGTTTCCCATCATGAAGTATGTCCCAGGAGCAAGGATTCCAGGAGCGTTGCTCACGGTCACGGAAGCACCTCGACGGTGTAGATTGCGAACTCGGGGCAGATCCAGGTACACATCCGGCAGTCGACACAATCGTTTTCCTTGCCGGGTTTCACCTGAGGATGTCGGTAACCATTCGCATTGGTCTCGGTTGAAAGCTCGAGGACCTCGTTGGGACAGAAGGTCCAGCAGAAGTTGCACTCCTTGCAGCGTTCAGGGATAACGTAGATTCGTGATACTGGTTTTGCAACGCCGGTTGTGATCGGCCGCCTTATCTGAGTAGTCGCTACGAGATTCCTCTGAGGCGGCGGAGCCGCTCCCAGCTGATACCTCAGCCTCTTCAATTGAGAGTTTCCCTAGGACCGAAGTTAATCTTGGTTTACTGGCAGAATACAGGAGATTCTCCTATATTCAATTGAATCGAATAAATGCCCCTCGGCGGCAATGCGAATGTTGCGGAGCATCGAAGGTGAATTCGACGGGCAACCTGGGAGAGTTCGAAAGGGAAGGCGCGACAGATGGCGGATAGGTTCTTTATCGTAAGATGCGGAGCTAAGGGTTGATGCGGGGGTAACGAAGCCTGGTTAAACGTGCAGGACTCAAGATCCGGCAGCGCTTCGGATGGGGCATCCTGTCCCTCAGGGGTTCGTGGGTTCGAATCCCACCCCCCGCACCAAACTTCGTGTAAGAACCAATGAATCATGGATTAGGATAGGTGGACTCAACGGGTTCTCTTGCACGTTCTTGCGTGTCATGCTCTTTCCGTCATGCGGAGGCGCAATGAACTCGTACGCGGACTATGACTGCGGCCGAAGCCGCAGACCTTCCCTGAAAGCCTGGACGTTGATCTCTGTGTGCTTTTCCGCAAGACTCTCACGGATGGCCTTCTCGACAGATTCGTTGGTGACGACGCCAGTAATCCCCGTGAGTGCTCCGAGCATTACCATGTTGGCATAGAACCCCTCCCCTAGCTCCTTCTTCGCTGTCTCTGTGATGGGGAGCCTGTGGATAACCGCCTTGGTTTCAGGCACATTGGTCACGTTCGAGCTGTCTACAATTAGCGTTCCGGTTTCCTTCAGACCCTTCACAAGCGAATTGGCCGCCTCCTGGCTCATAGTAACCAATAGGTCGAGCTCCCTGACGGCAGGGAATCCAATCTTGCCGTCCGAAATTATCACTTCGCTCTTGGTCAGGCTGCCTCTTGCCTCAGCACCGTAGGCCTGGGTCTGCAGGACGTTCCTTCCGTCTAGGACGGCTGCCTCCCCGAGTATCCGCGCGGCCAGCACCACGCCCTGACCACCGCTGCCGCCGAACCTTATCTCAATCCTGCCCGCCATCGCCCTTCGCTTCCCTCATCATTTCATGCACAGTCTCCACCAGCGTCGGGCGCTCCCTCCGACCTAACTCACCCACCACGATCCTTCCTTCAAGCTCTTCTTCACTCAGTTTCCCGGCCTCCTCCGGCGAAACGGCGTTCTCTCTGAAGTGCTTCAGCATTTCAGCCACGCCCTTGAAGCCGGCTCTCCTTCCGTAGGCCGTCGGACACTGGGTCAGGACTTCGATGAATTTGAAACCCTTGAGCTGGAGCGCCGTCTTCATCGACTCCTTCAGCTCCTTGAGGTGTCCCGTCGTCCAGCGGGCGGAGTAGGACGCACCGGCAGCAACGGCGAGCTTCGCGGCGTCCAACGGGTGCTCGAAGCTGCCGTAGGGCGTGGTCGCCGTGATGGTCCCGAACGGCGTCGTCGGTGCGACCTGGCCGCCAGTCATTCCGTACACCATGTTGTTGCCCATTATGACTAGGATGTCCGTGTTCCGCCTGGCAGCGTGCACGAAGTGGCTCAGGCCGATGCCCACTATATCGCCGTCTCCCCCGAAGACCACAACGTTCAGGTCCGGACGCGATAGCTTGATGCCCGTGGCCACAGGAATACTCCTTCCGTGCAAGGTGTGAACCGAGTCGGCCAGGAAATACGGCGATGGAATCCAAGAGGTGCAACCGATTCCACTTGCAAAACAGAACCCGCTCAGGTCCTCGTGGCCCAGTTCGTGTACGGCGCGCAAGAATGTATCACTCACAGAGAAAAGCCCGCAGCCCGGGCAGAAGGGAAGCTTCAGGTCCCTCATGTACCTGCGTGAGAGGAATGCCTCAGCCAATTCGCTTCATTTCCTCGGAGATCACTTCAAGAATCTCTTCTGGCGTGATGAGTTCGCCTCCGCCTATCCTGTTTAGCTTCGCAACCTTCATGGCGCCAGCGACCCTCTGAACCTCTCCCGCAACCTGTCCCATGTTCATCTCTGGGACGACTATCCTGCGGGCGCTCCTGGCCAGCCGTGCGACCGCGCCATCTGGAAATGGCCAGACCGTCTTGAGCCGAACGTGACCGACCTTTATCCCGGACACCTCCGCACGTTCGACTGCTTCGTACGCGGCCCGCGACGTGCAACCGAAGGAGACCAGTCCAATGTCACAGTCGTCAACGTTGTGGCATTCTGTTTCAACGACGTCCTCAGTATGATCGTATATCTTCGCGACCAACGCCTCCACCATTCTCCTGTGCACCGCCGCGTCCTGGGTGAACCGCACTCCCTCCTCGTCATGCGTCGAAGCCGTCGCCGCGACGTTGAAGCCCTCCCCAACCGACGGCATTGGCGCTACTTCTTTGAGCCCGAAGAACTTCGTCTCCCCGGCCTTGGGTTTCTTGCGGTTGACGATTCCGATGCCGTCCTGTGACGGGACCACGATCTGCTCTCTGACGTGGCCTATCGTCTCGTCAGCTAGCAGGACCACAGGCGTCCGGTACTTCTCCGACAGGTTGAACGCCCTTATCGTGAGCTCAAACATCTCTTGAACTGAATTTGGGGATAGAGCAATGGCAGCGTAGTCACCATGGGTTCCCCATCGCGCCTGCATCACGTCTCCCTGCGCACCCTTGGTTGCCTGCCCGGTGCCTGGCCCGACTCTCTGAACGTCGACGACGACACAGGGTGTCTCAGTCATGAATCCCCAGCCTATGGTCTCCTGCATCAGACTGAAACCCGGGCCCGAAGTCGCGGTCATCGCTTTCTTGCCTGCCCAACTGGCTCCCATGACAGCGCCGATGCTGGCGAGTTCGTCCTCCATCTGCATAAAGATCCCTCCCACTATGGGCAAACGCTCCGAAAGCTCTTCAGGAATCTCGTTAGCTGGTGAGATCGGATAGCCTGCAAAGAACCGGCAACCGGCGACTACTGCGCCTTCAACACATGCTTCATTCCCGGACCAGAAATGGGTTCCTGCCTTGATGGTTTGCATACATTCCTTCTCTTCTGTCTCACGCGCCCAGATCGGCCATCACATCATTCCAGGTTTCCATCTGCAATGAGGTACGAGCCGAGAGCAGAGTCATTTAAGCACCCGACACGATTGCTAATGATGATAATAATGCTGTAGGCCTTTCCCCGCTGCAAGGTGTCCCCCCCTAGAAGGTGTTCTGTCCGAAATGCGGTACAGACCTGAAACAGGTCGCCCCTCGCCCTGGACTTCTCATGGATTGTCAAACACTATAGAGCCTGATGCTTCAGCCTCGCCATCCGAATTTGGACACCCTGCGTGTCTCTGAAAGGAGGGCATGGCGAAGGTGGTTGGAGGCGAATCATGAGACAAAGAAGGCTATCTGGCTTCAGTTCTACAAGAAACACGCCGATAAGGCGTGTATCTCGTACGAAGACGCCGTCGAAGAAGCGCTGGCGTTCGGCTGGATTGACGGAATGGTCAGGAGAATCGATGACCATAGGTACAGGTTGAGGCTCACGCCACGCAGGCCAGGGAGCATCTGGTCGGCGCTCAACATCGCCAGGGTGGAGAAGCTGCTTCGCGAAGGCAGAATGACCAAGCAGGGAATAGCGGCTTTCGAGCGGAGGACCGACAAAGTGTCGCTCGCGGAGCGATTCAAGGTCGACGAACCTCCGGTGCCAAGGGACTTCTTGGCCGCGTTGGAGAGGAACGAGAATGCCCGTAGGAACTTCGACAGATTCGCCCCCAGCTACAGGAAGCGATGCCTCATGTGGCTGACCAGCGCGAGGACACCTGAGACTCGGAAGAGAAGAATTGAGGAAGCCGTGGACCTGATAGCCCGTAACGTCAAGAACCTGCTGAAGCAGGTTAGGACCGGCTTTGCCCGGCGGACGCAGCCAAGAGTCTCTCCTGTTTCCTGTCGCTTTCAGGTGACAAGCGTTCCGATCTTCTCGCCGTGAACCGCCTTTGCGACGCCCCGGGGTTCGGCTCCGTTCAACACGACTAACCTGATCCTTGATGCGACAAGTTGGTCGACTGCGACTGGATCGACTATGCTGTGGATCCCAGGCCTGTGCTCACCACCGAGGATCTGCTTCATCTTCTCGTAGGAGATCCGGTCCAGCTTCCTCGCCTTCTTGTCGAGTCTTGGGTCGGCCGTGTATATCCCATCCCTGTCCGAAGCCTTGACGAGCAGATCGGCCCTCCACTTCTGCGCGACTATCGCAGCCACGGTGTCGGTCGTGATTCCTGGTCTGAGTCCGCCCATAACTGCCACCCTGTTCCTCGAGAGCCTCTGGAGCATTCCGTCAATCGAGGTGGGGACAGAGCTGACGCCGCCCAGCTTCATGGCTACCAAGCGGGCGTTGAGCCTTGACGCGTGGATTGCGATCGTGTCTTGCTGATACGGAGAGAGGCCCATCTGCTCGGCAGACCTGATGTAGTCCCTAGAGACCGCGCCACCCCCGACAACGACCCCGATGGAGTGCCCTTCGTAGTTCAGGTCAGAGACGACCGTCGCGTAGGCGTCGACAACCTTGGCCGAAGGAGGGGAACCGAGCACCGAACCGCCGATTCTTAAGACAGCCCTCATTGGGAACAGCCTCGCATCATCTGCTTCTTCGTGCGACAGGTTTTATAAATGGGTGAGGGACAATCGCCCCGTCCCAATGAGGGCCTACTCCGGTTCCGCATCAGGTTCTTCCGCCTGACTTAGGGGTAGCTCCGCATTGTCGACAAAAACCGATTCGGTCAAACTATACAAGGTCAGGAAACTCATCTCAGAGCTCGCGAGCAAGGAAGGAAGAGGAACGGAGCTGGTCACATTGTACGTTCCCCCAAAGAAGCCGATTCACGAAGTCATCTCAAACCTCCGCGATGAATGGGGGACTGCTGGAAACATCAAGTCTGACACTACGAGGAACCATGTTCAGGATGCACTAACGAGGGCAATGCAGAGACTCAAGCTCTACAAGACCCCTCCGGAGACCGGACTCGTCATCTTCTGTGGGGCACTTCCGACCAACGGACCAGGCAGCGAGGTAATCAATCTCTACGAGATAGCCCCGCCGAAGCCAGTGACCGCGTACCTTTACCAGTGCGACGACCACTTCCATCTAGAGTGGCTCAAGGATATGCTGCGTGAGGAGAAAGTCTACGGCATCCTATCAATCGACGCCAGTGAGGCAGGTCTCGGCATCCTGAGTGGAGACAGACTTGAAATCGCCGACCTATTGACTTCGGGGGTGTCAGGAAAGACGAGGAAGGGGGGTCAATCGGCCAGGAGGTACGAGAGAGGGAGGGAAATGGAGTTGACGTACTACTACCACAGGGTCAGCGAGCACGCGACACGGGTCTTCATCGACAGCGGAAAGGTCACGGGCATGATTGTAGGCGGCCCTGGCCCGACGAAGGAGGAGTTCCTGAAGGGTGAGTATCTGCACTACGAGCTCCAGAAGAAGGTGCTGGTCGTCCTGGACACATCATACTCAGGGAGGGAGGGCGTGAGGGAGCTCGTGGAGAAGGCGTCTGACACTCTCGCTGACGTCAGGCTGGTAGAGGAGAAGAAGCTGGTCCAGAGGTTCCTGGGGGAAGTCAACAAGCCCGGCGGGCTGGCCATCTACGGTCTGCCAAGGATTCTCGATGCAATCCAGAAGGCCAATGTGGAGGTCATCCTAGTATCCGACGACCTAGACACAATCAAGCTGGAGGCGAAGTGTAGGAAGTGTGGGACATCGAAGTCCGAAGTGACGCTGGCCTCTGCCAAGGTCCAAGAGAAACAGGAGATGATATCGACAGGTTGCGCGAAGTGTGGAGGGATGGACTACGATGTGGTCGAGAGGGACATAGTGGACATACTCGAAGAGATGGCCTTCCAAATCAGCTCGAAGGTCGAGGTCATCTCGTCGGGCACCGAAGAAGGGAGCATGCTCAAGAGCTTCGGCGGCATCGCCGCGATTCTCAGATACAGGTCCGGCTGACCAAAAGACGTCGCACTGACTGCAGAGAGCCCCTGCGTGCGTACCGTAAGTAATAGGCAGCCCCCATAGTAAGGAGGTCCGTGTAATGCGTAACCGCCCCCGCGAATCTGAATCAATGTTTTTGAACGTGAATCGTGAAGCGATAGATTGCTGCACTTGAGCGATTCCAGACCTGTTCTAGCCGACAGACCGACCCAAGGGACGGTCGATGCCGAGCTGAAGGGGAACACCCTCCGAGTCTATGTCTATGCTCTGAAGAAGAGGAAAGTCGGAGTGAGGGAGGTCTAGCGGGCACTTCTCATGTCAAACCCGTCGCTTGCACAGTACCACCTCAACAAACTGAAGGATCTGGGCCTGGTTTCGGAAGATAATGGAGAGTATGAGGTCTCCAATGAGGTGAAGGTAGATGTGATGAGGAACTTCCTCAGAGTGGGGACGTTGATTGTCCCGTGGTTTATCTTCTACGCTGTATTCATCAGCGTCTTCGCCGCTTACCTGAGCTTCATCGCATACCCGTCCTTCCAATCTCTGCCGATCCTCGAATGGTTCTCGGGAGCCCTCATTCTCTCCGCCCTTGCATTCTGGTACGAGGCGATGAGGGCGTGGCGGTCAGCGCCGTCACCTTGACGGGCGCTCCAGAAACGGCAGAGCCAGACTTTCAACTATAAGTAGGACGTGTTTCTGCATGAGAGATAGCCGATGATCAGGATAGGCCTCATCGGAAAGACGAATGCAGGGAAGACGACCCTGTTCAACTCAATGACGCTCCTCTCGGGTGACGTCTCCAACTACCCCTTCACGACGAAGACGCCCGAGACCGGCATCGCGAGCGTCGTGACACTCTGTGTCCACAAGGAGTTCGGCGTCACTGACAATCCGGAGAACTCAAAGTGTGAAGATGGATGGAGGTTCATCCCAGTAGAGGTGACAGACCTGCCGGGTCTGATTAGGGGAGCTTGGATGGGCAAGGGGCTCGGCAACCAATTCCTAAGTGTTGCCGCCCAATCGGACGCTCTGCTCCACGTCATCGACGCGTCGGGGAGCGTCGACAAGGATGGTAAGATTTCTGACCCTGGGACCGGGGACCCCATCGCGGACTTCGCCGACGTTGAGCTTGAGCTCGTACTTTGGTACACGAAGCTGTTCACGCAGAACCTCCCGAAGATATCCAAACTCTCGAAGACCCCCGGCTACGGAGTGCCCAGCGCGGTCGAGGAGGTGATGCAGGGCATCGGTGTGAGGAAGGAGCACGTTGTGGCGGCGATGAACGAGGCCCTGCTTGGAGACAAGCCATTCGATTCCTGGAGTGAGAAGGAGATACAGAGCTTTTGCTGGTCTCTGCGGGAGTTCTCGAAACCGACCCTCATCATCGCCAACAAGATGGACCTCCCCTTCGCTGCAGAGAACTTCCAGAAACTGAGGGAGAAGTACAAGGGTCTGATCGTGGTCCCAACTAGCGGTGAGGCGGAGTTGACCCTGAGGAGAGCCGAGGGAAAGAGGCTGATCAAGTACGTGCCAGGGGAAGAGAGGTTTGAAATCTTGAAGCCCCAGGATCTGAATGACGCGCAGAAGAGCGCCCTCGCCTACATCAGGAGGAAGGTCTTTGGAGAATACTTGAGAACGGGCGTTCAGTTTGCTCTGAATATTGTGGTCTTTAAGCTCCTGAAGATGAACGCGATATACCCAGTAGCGGACGCCGAGAAGATGACCGACACAAATGGCCGCGTCCTCCCCGACGTCTATCTGATGCCCACGGGATCCACGGTCGAAGAGCTGGCGAGGGCAGTCCACTCAGACCTCCTCAAGGGGCTGGTTTACGCATTGGACGTCAGGACAGGACTCCACCTCCCGACGAACTATGTCCTGAGAGACAGGGACGTGCTTTCGATAGTTTCGACTGCGAAACGAAGTTAGCAAGAGCCTTAAGGTGGAGGAGGGCTGCTTTCGAATAGAAAGTTGCCCTATGGAGGACCGTTGCTGTCGGACCTGGAGCTTAGGTATCCGTTCGCGCCGAAATCAAGGAGATTCTTCGAATCCATACCCGTTGAGGAGGGGCTGGCCAGCCGCGAAGTAGTAGCACAGACGGAGAGCAGACTGCTGAGCGCCCTAGGCCGAACGAAGTACGAACCCCATATCTCCAGGCTCATCGAGTTTTCGAGCTTCTTCGCCGCGGCGCTGGTTGCAAGCCAGGACCCCGTCCTGACTTCGAGGTTCTCAAAGAAAGAGGCCGAGAGGGCGAAGCAGTTTTTCATCAAGGAGGCGCCAGAGGACAAAGTCGTCGCTATGTCAGAGTGCTTCGGAGTGCCGGTACGGCAGACGGATGGCGACGAGAGTCAGCCTCGATACGCCCTTCCTTTTG